>ENA-ORCR01000016-ORCR01000016.1-marine-metagenome-genome-assembly--contig:-NODE-16-length-288472-cov-31.431467_pt1 | contig 288472 bp, 275 predicted proteins | sample MGYA00237782_ERZ508514 | MGnify/ENA primary metagenome ERZ508514 (study PRJEB26185, sample SAMN06268960) | marine metagenome | isolation source: Eden Landing Ponds, San Francisco, CA, USA | place... | reverse complement strand
TCTCGCCGGAGCACCGCTGCACGGCCTTCTTGACTGCTTCGTCGTCAACGTGTTTCGCTAAATTGAGCAAGAGCCATGTGGAATTCCCCGAGTAGCCGGTATACATTAACTGTTCCATCGGCTCTAACAGAGCGTTCCCCGGTTAGTAAGCATGTTAGATAAAAGCACTCTCCCCGGAACATGAGGTGACAACGCTGCCGAATTACGGCAGATACACTCTTCTCTCACACCGTTTCTGACACCCTCAGAGGAAAGATGGGCTGAAAATAGGATTTCCTTCGCTAATCTCTATGAGCAGTGGATTCTCTGATGACCACGTAAACTAAAGGCACTCGCCAATGACGACTTCTCGTACTCCCCAGATCTACTCAGAAATCATGGCGATGCCCATCATATATGCAAAAGCCCTCAAATCAGGAATACCGATTCCGGGAAGTCTCCATAGAGGTGTTAAACCGCTGTACTGAAGAGGACTAACGCCAGCAACCCTGTAATTGTACCCTCCGCTCACCTACTACCTCTGCTCTGCAGGCCATAGCAATTAGGCAATATCCCTTTCCAAGAGTTGTGCCTCCTGATTATATGGCCACGATAGCCGAATTCAATTTCTCTGCCGATGAGTTCCCATTAGGACATGTGTTTGAGGCACTTCCCGAGGTGACAATTGAGATAGAACGAGTAATTCCGACGAACAGAGTCATTCTGCCATATTTTTGGGTCCGCGGCGTTTCCATTGGGCAAGTCCGTGAGACACTGGCGACTCACGGAGAGCTCGAATCGTATACGATTGCAGACGAGATCGATACGCAGGCCCTAGTCCGTGCTGATTGGGACCCGGCTATCGAGGGAGTGCTTACGGGCATCGTCGAGAGCGAACTGACTCTCCTCTCCGCCGAGGGAACACAGGACGAGTGGCAGTTCGAGTTTCGTGCCGATGACACGAACCAACTCACGACCTTCCAACAGTACTGTTCAACACACGACATCTCGTTCGAGCTGGTTCGCCTGCACGACGTGGGTGGACAAAATGAAATGGGTCAGTATAATCTCACGGCAGAGCAGCGGGAAGCGTTACTCCTCGCATATCAGAGCGGATACTACGAGTTCCCTCGTCAAACGGATTTAGAAGGGTTAGCCGCTGAGTTCGGGATCGCCCGGCAATCGTTCTCGGACCGCCTTCGCCGCGGCCATAAGAACCTGATTGCGAACACGCTTGATAATAAATAGTACGCCCCGGATTTCTACTGTTAGTAGAATCAATAGCTTATACATCAAGGTGTTTTAAATACCCTGCATAAGCGGCTCTTGTGTTCATCCGATTGTGGCTACTAGTGGAAGTAACGTGACTACACCAGATGAATTAGAACCCACAGACGCTGAGAACCATCGCACGACTGCCGGAGCTCAAAACGACGGTAGCCAGCGTGGGGCTGAATCTGATGCCGATGGCGTTCAGACCCGATTTACCGCCGATGACTCGCCATCGGAGCAAATTATTCAGACAGTTGCGCAAGTCAAAGGAGTCGAGCCAACGGCATTAGAACCGCTCTACAACGTAGTTGATCCTGATGCGCTCGATACGCTCTTCGCGGACCCGCATGTATTCGATGAGAATCCGGTCGTTGCCACATTTACGATGGCCGAGTGTCGTGTGAGAATCCACAGCGACGGAACGCTCGCAGTCCGTGACACTGTCGAGCCTGAATAGGTTCGTCTTCTATGCCCATTGCTACATGTCCAGAGTGTACCCATTGGTTAGGGGAAAAGGTGAATCAAAATATTGAGGATGGAGAGGTTATCCAGCAGTTCACCTGCCAAGAGTGTGGGTTCGAATGGTCGAAATCACTTTGAAACCGTTGTCGAAATCACCCACAGATGAGGGATACACGTTGTCAATCTGTTCCTTAGGACCTGTCATCGCTTGAGGGCCTCAACGACCCACTGCATGCTACATCTCCTCTGTATCTATCGTTCGGTCTGAACTCTTATGTTTAAACACTGTTCCACCACACTGAGGACACTCGTCATCTATTGGTAGGGGGCCGCCCTCACTGTTCCTCGCAGTGACAAATTCACCGCAGGACCGGCACATCATCATCTCCATATCGGCGTGCAACCTCCTTCGACGACGCAATTTGTTTCGCCAACCGAACGGTTGCGGTCGTCGGGCATATCTCGCCCCTTCACTCTGCACCGATTTTACGAGTCGCGTTGACAATGGCCGCAAGGGTAACTGTCTGCTTCATGTGTCAAGCACATCTAAATGGGATTCAGTCATTCGTCGTCTGTCGCCGCTAAATCGGAGGCGGAAAGTCCCAAAAGTGCTTTGCGAAGTACTTGCTCAGTTCCCCGTCGAACGCGTTCAGATGCGGCCTGGCGGGAAATATCAAGCTCGTCAGCAATCTCGTCGAGCTTCGTCTCTCGGGGGACACCGAAATAGCCGTTTTCAACAGCCTGTACGAGTGTCTCCCGTTGGGCCGGAGTGAGGTCGAACCCGAAATCCCTACCCGGTTCTTCATCGAGTGTGTATACCCGGTCAATGTGGACGGGGTACTCGTGCGACTGATAGAATTGATGGAAGCGAGTCAAGTCCGCGTGGTTCTTGAAGCGGATTGTAAACGAGCACACCTCGTTGGCATGTCCCTCGACTATCGCCCCATCTGCCTCGGAGAGTCCGTTTAGGAACGTCTCCTCGCCAGTCTTCCAATCGACGCGATAGAGGACACTATCTCCGACCCGCGTGAGTGCAGCGGCCTGTTTGACAACGTCACTGTTTCTCAGATGCTGTTCGAACTGGTTGAACTCGCCGGAATTCTCATTGGTGGCCCATACGAACGGGATACGCCCATCTCCGAGTGGAACTACTGCTTCGAGTGTCACAGTGACGTTTGGGTCACCACTCACCGATCGCCCAAATGTGAACGCGTCTGTCGGTATCGTAAACTCAACAGTGACAACCATAGAGACGATTGTGTGCGAAAAGAGAGTACAGCACTACGCTCACGGCACAAAACGACTCCAACAGGGCATCAGGTTCTCCGACCATGCATTCCCCGATAGACCCGAACTTCGGTTCAAGAGTCGGCTTGACGACGGAAACTTCGTCAGTACGGGCTTTCTATATAAAACCGATATAAATGATAGCGGAATCCTTCATAATATAGGATATTTGATAACAGAGGGCGAACTCTTAACCATGTCCGGGACCGATTCTATCTGACGGAAGTACACACACTGTGCGTCTGTGCCCCTCTGATAGAGGGGCCGCTGGAACCCGGGATACCCGGGCGAGACGCTCCCTCGTTCTCTTCGCGTGGTCGTTACGCGGGATGCATCACAGAGTCTCTGCATTCCGCGCCCCAGCCACGCACCATGTTCAGCACACACGCATCCGGACTACTCCGATACTGTTCGATCCTTCTACCAATGGCGAACGCAATCCCCGTTGGCTTCCAGAGGTCGTCTCAATGAGTGTCATCGTCGAGTTCACCCTTCCCGCAATGTCGTTCCCCTTCGGCCGGTCTACGAGTGGCGACCCGGACGTTCGCGTCCAGCTTGAACGGCTCGTTCCGCTTAAAGAGGCCCGCATCCCGTTCGTGTGGGCGACGGGACAGGAATTCGAACAATTCGAAGCGGGTCTCCGTGATAGCAAGGTCGTCAAAAGCTTCGAAGCACTCACGCGTGTCGGTGATAGCGTCCTCTACTACGTCGAATGGCACGCCGAGAAGGAAACATTCCTGAACGGGGTGAGCGACACGAATGGCGCGATACTGGAGGCCCACGGGGACGCGCAGTGGTCGTTCACCGTTCGGTTTCGAGACCACGCCGACCTCACCCGGTTCCACCAATTCTATCAGGACGAGGAATTCCCGGTCCACATTGACCGCGTCTACGCACCCGACGAGACGACCCGGACTGAATACGGCTTCGGCCTTACTCCGGAACAGCGGGAAGCACTGATCATGGCAGTCGAAAAGGGCTATTTCGGTGTCCCCCGAGAGACGAAGCTCGACGAGATCGCTGACGAGCTCGGGATCACCCGCCAGGCTGCCTCAGAGCGTGTCCGGCGAGCGACCGAAACCGTCCTCCGGAAATCGCTGATCGGGCTTGTCGCCGAAGATCACCGGTCACCGAGTGGCGAATCAGGAAACGAGGGAGCTGCTTCGGAATGAGTAAACTTGAATCCGCTTGCTGTATCAGCTAGTGGAGCATCCTCACAGATAAGTCAAGCCGGCTGTTCAAACAGACAGACCGTCACAGTATGAACTGATGAATGAACCACAGACTCACGAGGAGGTGCTCGCACAGGTAACCGGACCCACACCAGACTACTATCGCGGAGTGCTCCGATATTTCGATTCCTCTTGGGCCGATGCGGCAACGCTCGATGAACTGGCAACTTATCTTCTCGATTCAGAGGGTGCTGAACAGGATCTTAAAATCCGGCTCCATCACGCGATACTCCCGAAGTTAGCCGATACTGGACTTGTAAGCTACGATTCAAGTGACAAAGTGGTCCGCTATCAGTGGGACTCACTAGAAGAGGCGAACGAACAGGAGGTGATAACTGAATGACATCGTACCTCGATGCTGTCTATCGGAGTCTTGCAAATAAACGACGGCGGTACATTCTCACCTTTCTGCGGGAATCAGAAGCGGAGGTTACCCGCCTCGATGATCTTGTTGACTACGTGGTTCAGCAGGAGACCCACTCTCCGAGCCCCGACCGCGAGACCATCAGAATCGACCTCTATCACGTTCACTTACCGTTGCTGGCTGATGCCGGCGTAATCGATTTCGATGCACGCTCCGAGATGGTTCAGTACAACGGTCATGAACGGATCGAGGACGAGTTAGACCGAGAACAGTTCTCACAAACAACGGAGAAATCTCACAGAACCTCTGAGTCATGAACAGCAATTCTGGCGAGCAAGAGCGGTACTACCCGAGTGAGGAGAAATCATTAAGTACAGCAATTTTAGCTGCTATTGAGGAACAGAAAGGGAGAGATCTCTCCATGACAGACTTTCAGCTATACGATGATATTGATCCGGATGCACTCGACAACCTCTTCCAGGAAGACAGTACGTCGAATACAACGGTCCGATTCGATACTGACGACGTGACGGTGACGCTTTGGGGCGACGGCGGTGTCGAAATTCGAGTAACACCCCAATCTAATGACATCTAACCTTTTCAACCTCAAGGTCGTTGGATTGGGCTCGATAGTGCCGGTACTCTGTGAAGTTTGGAAATCGAAAAGCAAACACGCTTTTATGACTACTAGCCTCTCTGCCGATCCTTCTGTCTACTGATAAGTGTCGATAGGATAGGTTAAGCACTCAAAAGCATCGCTGCCCCCTACTAACAACATGTGGGATCTCTCACCATAACATTGCAAGGAACTCACTAGCGCCCCCCAATACAACCTTCTTATGGCTCATAGCTGCTAAATTACAATGTCTTTGATTGACCCATTATTGAGTGGCGGATAGTGGTTCGCGTGTCTCTCACGCGTCACCACCTACTCCCCATTGTCCGTTCCCCTACCTCCTCTCGAAGAGAACTGCCATGGCCCATAGGGAGAAACAGAACAGTTAGTGCAGGGCGCGAGTCTTGCACGGCAATCTGCTCGAATAGCGGGCAAAGAGAATCGGTCGGGACAGTTAGCACGAGCAGTTGCCTGAAATCCACGACGGATCGGAAGTTAACACGTATATCCGTCAACCGTGTATTTAGACGTAACATGCAGTTCTGTGAAGAGTGTGGTTCGATAATGCACACGGAGGGCGACGCGTGGGTGTGTCGCTCCTGTGAGAACGAGGAACTGCGGGACTCACAAGCGGAGGCAGCGATGGCGATCCAGAATGACCAGCAGGACGACGGGGCACCCGCCGTGGCTGACGCGACCCAGGGCTCCACTGAGACGATGCAGGAGCCCTGTCCGGCGGACGACTGCGACGGCGACCAGGCCTACTACGAGATGATGCCGAAACCGGGCGGCTCCTACGAGGTTCGGCTGTTCACCTGCGTCGAGTGCCGTCACAAGTGGCGTGAGTCCTGAGTCCCCGTAACCCAAACTACTCAATTCGCACGCAGATTGAGCAAGAGATTCACTCCCGGTGGTCTTGAAATCGACTCCCGTTATGACTGTTCTATGATACCCTATCAGCAAGTGAGGTCCCTCAGGCACACAACACATTTGTCGATCAGTGCTGTGTTATCCATTCATGGACGAGGAGGAGGACCTTGTTGAATTAGAAGTCAGACACGATGACGCGGATGACCTCTTAGACTCCTATTCGAACGGTCTTTCGGATTTTCCCTTTCACTGCCACACGGTGGTCGGAAATCGCCTCCTCGCTGGCCGGCCAGATACCGAACTTCGGTCACTTTCCCAGGTAGACGAAGAGCAGGTCAAACTCCTCGAACACCAGGTGGATGCTGCCTACCGAGCGCTCTTCGAAATGGACGGAAAAGCACTGCTCGCAGACGAAGTCGGTCTTGGAAAAACAATCGAAGTGGGGATGATTTTGAAAGAAATGCACTACCGGGAGACTACTGATTCGGTTCTCATCCTCACTCCAGCACAACTCGCTAAGCAATGGCAGGCAGAAATGCAGGAGAAGTTCGGTTTAGAGTTTATCTGTAACTACGACAGCGAATTCCACGGGTTCGACGCCCACGATTATATCATCGCCAGCATCGATACGGCGAAAAGTGATAGGTACAGACACACAGTTCTTGCTCGGGATTGGGATGTGCTCGTTCTTGACGAAGCTCACTACGTCAAAAACGAGGAGACAGACCGATACGACCTCATCGACAAGCTGACGTACGATTACGCGTTTTTCCTCACTGCGACGCCGGTTCAGAACCAACTTACCGACCTCTATAACATCGTCTCCTTGCTCCGTCCAGGGCTATTCGGAAGTCGTGATACATTCCATCAGTATTTCGTGAATCGGAATCAGGAGACGTTAGTGAACCGGGATGAACTTCGGAACCGGTTGGGGCAGGTGATGATCCGCAACAGACGTGAAGATGCGGATATTGACTTCACGGAGCGTATCATCGATACGCGAACGTTTGAGCCATCTGAAGCTGAAATGGACCTCTACAATGCCGTTTCCGATTATGTTCGAGAGGCCTACACGGAAGATCAGGGTCAAAAGTTAGTGTTGATGCTGCTTCAAAAAGAGGTCGTGAGTAGTCCAGCGGCGCTAGAGCAGACGATTCGGATGCAATTAGAGGAACGCAACGAACTCACCCATCAGGATGAACTGCAAACCATCCTCGATAAAATCGAGGCTATCGATACTGTGACGAAACAGGAGCGGCTATTTGATATTGTGGAGGAGGCTCGTGAGCGCGTAGATATGGGTCGGGTGATCGTCTTTACACAGTTCCGCCCGACGCAATTGCAGGTTATTGAGGCGTTAGACGAACAGGGATACACAACGCACGCATTCCATGGAGGGCATTCGAGCCAGGAGAAAGAGGACATCGTCGAACAATTCGAGGAGGAAGGCGGTGTGCTCGTTTCAACCGATGCGATGAGCGAGGGTCGTAACTTGCAATTTTGCAACATTATGGTGAACTACGATTTGCCCTGGAATCCGATGCGAGTCGAGCAACGTATCGGTCGCATCCACCGAATTGGGCAGAAACGGGAGGTCTATATTTTCAACATGGGACTGAAAAATACTATCGAAGAGTACGTGCTTGACCGTCTCTATCACAAGATAGATTTGTTCCAACAGACAGTCGGGGAGCTGAGCACAATCCTGAGCCGACTGGAAGACTCCGGGCAGAGCTTCGAAGACGAAATCTTCGAGCGGTTAGTGAATGCAGATTCGGAGATTGACCTGGAGAACGACTTTGAGGAGATGGCAGTTGATCTTGAGGAACAAAAAGAGCTATCGCAGAAGGTTCAAAACTTCAACAGCGGCGTTTTCGAAGGGTTTGATTTGGGGACGAGCGATGACTGATGCATCCCACCCAGTAACCCAGCGAACTATTGAGGCCTTCACGAAATCGTATCTGCGAACACTTGGGGCTTCAATCCGAGAAAAGAAACAGAAATGGAGAGTGCAACTCCCCTCTCATGTAGAGTTCGACTTTCTTGAAGAGGATACGTTCGATTTGCATCTCGAAGTTAGGGAAGAAGAAATCGACGAGGGGAAGCTAGTATTATCACCAGATAGTCGATTTGCACAGCAACTTCTCTCAGAAGTAGCGAACCAATTTCCAGTAGGTGCGACCACCTTCACCGACGATCAAATTGAGGGTGAATACACATATCCCGACTGGATAGTGGAAAGTGACGTTCGGGTTGAATCAGCAAACTTCGCCCCATATTATGATAGAACAGCACTCTGCGTACTGGTTGATGTTAGTGTCGAGACGGTGAGCGAATATCAGATGGACTCACTCGAAGCTATAACTATCGATATAGATTCGTTGAACCCGCTCCCCGGACTGACAGAGACATTACTGGAAACCATGTTCAACCCGGAATCAGCTCTCGGTGAGTCTGCTAGTGAGAGTAGTGTTTCTGAAGCGGGTGTTGACTCTATATCTGAGGTACTAAACAAAGCACAAGAGCTGGCGTTGGAGGGTGTTCAGGAGTCACTCCAGCAAACTCGGGAAGAAGCGACACAGGCTGCTGAAGCAGAGTTCGAAGAGTACCGGCAACTCCAAGAGCAACAACTCGACGATGTCCAGGATGAGATATCGTCGGTGACGAATCGAATTCAGGAGTTGGCCTCGAAGATCGATAAGGTGAGTGACCAACAAGATAGAATCGGTTTGCTCCAGCAGCGAAACGACCTACAGTCTGAACAACAGTCGCTTGAACAAGAACGCGATGAATTACTCAAAGAGAAACGGACTGGATATCGTGAGAAGCGAGAGAAGATTTTCCAACGACATTCTTTGGAGGTAACCACGACTTCTGTTGCAGCAACTATCGTGACTTACGAACGAGGAGAGCTTGAACTTCATCTTAGTTATAGATCTCACTCCGAATCGATGCGAGTCCCATATGCCGCTGGAGAAGGAGTCACGGATTCTGTTGATTGTCCGGAGTGTGGCTCAGAACTGAATCGCGGGAATCCTATCCAACTGTCCCGAGACACGGTCTGTTGTAACTCTTGTCAGTAGATTTCCGATAGGGTGTCATAGAACAGTTAACAAGATAGTTGTTTTAAGGACTGTCGAGTATGAATTCTCTGCTCAGTGAGCGTGCAGACTGAGTTGAGGTATGTCTTCCCTGGCTGAGAAATCTGCCGTGGCGAGAGGGAAACACCGACGAGTCACTCAAACATCACTCGGTCAATAGAATTTCGCCATCGCCGACGACCACTTCGTAGCCCTCGTAATCGAACTTAACATGGGCGTCGTCCTTGACGACAAGTTGGTTCAGAGCATCCGGGTCTATTTGTTCCTGCAGCGGACTTAGCCGCGTGTTGTCTATATTCTCTGCATTTGCCACGGCCTCAACGATCTCGACAGCGGGGGAGTGCTCTCCAATCTCGTGTAAGTGATCCACACCCACCATGAATCTAATATTGGACATTCTGGTAGTGTAAGGCTGGCGACTCAGACGGGTATTTCGTAACCTCCTGCAGTCTCATTCGACGAGGGTTACACCCGTGATCTCGAATCGTGCCCCACCATCCTCACTCTCGGTGACGTGAATATCCCATCTGTGTGCAGCGACGATCTCGGCGACGATGGACAGCCCAAACCCGGTACCAGCCTCGCTAGTCGTATAGCCCGCCTCAAAGATATCTGACCGCTCTGCTGGCGAGATTCCTGGCCCATCATCAGCAACATAAAACCCTGGCTGGTCACTTAGCTCCCCGACGGTGACGGTCACGTCCGAGCTTCCATGGTCAATCGCGTTCCGAAAGAGATTCTCGAACAGTCGCTTCACCCGGTCAGGGTTCGCCTCGAAGGTGAGATCGCCGTCGAGTGTCAACTCGGCATCGCCAGTCGTAACCATGGCCCAACAGTCCTGGACAGTCGTTGAAAGCTGTACCGCATCCCATTGTTCGACCTGTTGACCATCCCGTGCGAGCGTGAGAATCTCACTGATCAGCGTCTCCATGCGCGTGAGTGCCCGGTCGATTGCCGCGACGTTGTCGTCGTCTGCCTCCAAGTCTTCGCGGACGAGTTCGAACCGGCCCTGAGCGACGTTGAGCGGATTCCGCATATCGTGACTTACGAGACTGGCAAACCTATCGAGCCGCTCGTTCTGGCGCTCTAGTTCTTGCCGATACTGCTCGCGTTCAGTCACATCTGTGAACGTCAGGGTGCTTCCAAGCCCCCGCTTCGCCGTCCCGTAGGGTGTTTCCGTCAGTCGAAAATATCGTGTCTTCCCGTCGTACTGTTTCTGCAGGATAGGATCGTCACTATCGAGGCGCTCTGCCACTACTGGGAGCGCCGAATCGAGAGGGGTACCGCGTGTAGTGGCGAGATTCGGGAAGAGACGCCGGACAGCCCGATTCGTATCCCGAACGTGACCGTCCGTGTCGAGCGCGATCACAGGCATATCCCGTTCTGCAGCGAGTTGAACTGCTTCGAACCGATCGAGATAGACGAACATGACGCCGACGGCGAAAATGGCGACGCCAAGCGGTTCGTACGTCATGTCGATGAGGGCGGGCGTTGTATAGCCGATGAGGTCCGCCACAACCGGGAGACCAGTAATCCCAACCATCACCATGAGTGGTCGCGTATTGAGGTCGATCGCGGTGAACAATTCTAAGAGCATGAAGTAGCCGACGAAGGCCAGTGCGTAGGACAATCCCATCGCGGCCCAATGCAATGGTCCCGTGGAGATGGACAAATGGGAGAATGGCGTAGCGAGAGTGGTCGTTGTGAAATACCCGTGGTGGAGGGGGTTCGTAACTTTCACAGCGACGAGGACGACGAAGACACCGACGGCGAATTGACGGTATGTCGAGTTGCGATGATACGTACGGTTAGTATACGCCGAGCAGAAGTATAGCCACGCACCCACAGCTGCAAGACCCAAAATCAGGCCGAGAACATACCAGCCGAGTTTGAGCTGTCTCGTCGGCGAAATGAGTAACCCGACATGCGCGGTTGCCCACCCACCACTCGTGAGGAGAAGCGCTGACAGCCCCTGGCGCGTGTCTGCATCGCTAATGTACTGGAGGCGAGTGAGACTACCGAAACAGGCGAGGGCCGCGAGGGCGAACAGCGTAACATACAGAGAAAAAATTAGGGTTGACGAGAGGAGTGCCACTACGCGATTAGACAACCGTTGCTATCAAGACTCTGTTGATAGTTTTCAGTGTCTGAAGAAACTACAGGGAACACAATCATGGCTGTCCGCGATTCAGTCACACAATTTCTGGTGAGACTTCTGGCAAATACGTCTGCAAAACCATCGAATCCGTAGGGTTATGACGAACCCGAGAGGCGGCATATACGATTGGAAGGTTTAGTTCATGACACAGCTATCTGATGGCGATGATACCGTCAAGGAACTCGTCCAACAGCACTGGAACGGCCGGGCAGCGACGTTCGACGAAGAGAGCCAACACGGTATCCACTCCGAGGAGCAACACGACCGCTGGCTCTCCGTATTGCGCGAGTGGACAGGCGACGACTCTCGTGACATACTCGATGTCGGATGTGGCACAGGCGTTGTTTCGCTTTTATTGGCAGAGCTTGGCCATGATGTCGTGGGTGTGGACTTCGCTCCGGAGATGCTCAAACACGCCCGAGAGAAGGCACAACAAACAGACCACTCGATCACGTTCCACCGAGGGGACGCGGAGGCTCTCGCACTACCAGACGATACTGTCGAACTGGTCACTGCTCGCCATCTCGTCTGGACGCTCCCCACTCCCACGAAGGCGCTCCAAGAGTGGCAACGGGTCGTCGAGCCAGGGGGCCGGATTCTCCTGATCGAAGGATACTGGAATCACGACGAGCCGTGGGACGAGTACGAGCACATGCACGACGATCTCCCGATGTACGATGGCCGGCCGCCAGACGAACTGAGCGACGTGCTCGCCGACGAGGGGTTCTCCGATGTCGCGCACGAACCGCTGATGGATGCGACACTATGGGGACAGGAACCTCATCACGACTACTACATCATGAGCGGCACCGTCCCGGGTTAATGGCGGGCTAAGTGTTCATCCTGTACTGAGTGAAGGACGGACATGTGAACTGTGTATGGCACCCTCTTCCGAGGTAACTGATTCAAAGCAAAATACGTGTAAGTTGATGCGATCACCGATCACTCGGACCGCTGTTGAGGAGACCGGCCCAGGGTTTCGAGACTCGTCGGTAATCTACTCAAATCGGTGTAGGAATTTGCGACGTTGTTCCATTTTACGGCGCTCTGACCGCTCGTCGTAATGTCGGTCAAGGGTCATCTGCTGCACGTTCGCTCTTTCGACTATCGCATTTTTTGGAACGTCGTTATTCAGCCAGTACGTAATCGCTGAACGGCGTAGGGAGTGCGGGCCGATCGTACTCGGACACTGTGACGCGTGCATCCGCTGCGCAGCCGCATCACACTCGTCAATCTCCCGGTCGTGCGGGCATTCGTTGGTAACGAGACAGGGTCGAGTCGCCCCGTAGACATAACTTTGAATCGTGGTGACGTGCGGGCGTCCGTAGCGCGTCGTGAGAAGGGGCTGACGGCCGTGCTCATCAGATTTCGCCCATCGGTCGCCCGACGCCAGGTAATCGTCTAGCAGCGCTGCTGTGGACTCTCGCAACGCCACGTAACGCTCGCCAGCCCCCTGGTTCTTGAGTGGAGTGTCTGTCTCTGGTCGGTGCGCGATGCGCAGGGATAACTCGTCAGGATCAAAGTCCTTGACATCCAGCCCGCGGACCGCGCCTCTGCGTAGCAAGCACCGCCATAACAGTACGACAGCGACGTGCTGCGGAGACGCGTATCGATACTTCGCCAGGTGGTCGAGAATCCCTTTCACAACGTCGCCGTCCAGCATCTCGTCTTTCGCGCCTTCGGTGTCCCCTAATGTCGGTGACAGCACTTTTGGCGGCAGGTCTTCCGGCACGGCGTCGATGCTCGCAGCGAACCTTAGGAACACTCTCAGGGTGTCTATCTGCGTTTTCTCCGTGACTCGGTTAATACCCCCTTCGTTTCGCCTCCATAGTTTGAAACGATGGGTATGCCTGCCGGTCACGTTGTTCATGTTCTCGATATCACCGAGATCAGGGTCTTCGCACCACTGGGTGAAATGCGACAAGCGACTCTCGTGAGACCGGACGGTCGCGCTCGACTTGCCCGCCTGGATATCATCGATGTACAATTCAACAGCTTCGCGTGGGGCGATTGGGATTAGGTCTGACATTTGCTCTTCCCGGACCGCCACCATGACTCCGACTGGCTCTCAGTTCCACGGGTTTCTCCCCGCATCGGACCCCACGTGTGGAAGCCCGCCCGGCGCGCGGAGCGCGCCCGGCAGGAACCGCGAAACCGCCCGGAGCGCAGGGCAAGAGCCCGGAACGGCCGGCTTTGCCGGCCGCAGCCCGGAATTGCAAGGGTTGGTGGAAGCGCAGACGCCGCGTAGCGGCGTCGAGAACCGCGAAATCGTGCGGAACGCCTGGCCGAATCCTGCAGCGCCCATATTTTCGAGGGTTCTAATCGACAGACAGCGGCGGGATGGTTGCTAAATCGAATGCAGCGCCATTGCTTTCGTTCGATGGTCGAACGACGGGTGGTTTCGACCGGGATTCGCGTACAGCCAAACCGGCCTCCACCGAGAAAATCAATCGCCGATTGACACAACACCCCTACTCTGTCAGAACACGCGTGCCGAATACAGAGGATAGTGGCAGCAAAGGGGAGAACCATCTCAGAGACGACATCACCGATGTCGACCTGGATTCATCTCGCTCAGCTAGTCGGGAGCCGATAGCCGATTAGGTGTCCGAGCCTTGCCAATATCTTGAATACCCAATGTGGCGGACTGACGACGCGCTGTTCATCTTCGTGTTCGACGACCAGCATGGCGAGCAAGATAGATGACTTGAGGCCAGCCGGCGGCATCGATACCCCACGTTCGGTTTTCAGCGCGTGAAACCGCCGGAAGAACTCCTCGAACCGCATTGCGGGTTGATGGATGTTGATTACCTCGGCGGGGCCCGTGTTCTTGAACGCGTGTTCCGTGTTCGGAGGGATGACGACTTTCTCGCCAGCCGAGACCGTCGTCCATTCCCCATCGACCTGTACCTCCAGTTCGCCAGTCACGACCTCGTAACTCTCCTCGGCGGATGGGTGGAAATGTGGCGGCAACTCCCCTTGTTCGTCCAACTCCATGCGCGTCTTGAACCGTTCCCCACTGGTCTCGTCGGCCGTTTCGAGAATTTCCCATCTGCCTGGAAAGCCCTCGTGATCGAGTACCCGACGCGACCCTGTATGATCGCCATATCTTGCCATACGTTACCATACAACAACTACCATCAAATCGGTTTGGGGGGTCAGACGGACTCACCGCCAGAATTCGGGCGGAATGGGTGTGCCATGCCCGTTCACTCCCGAATCTTAATTAGCTGTGCCTGCCAATGTCTAGCATGGTTACCACGTCTGTGGGTAGAACGCTCGACGAGAACGGTGACCCTATTCCAGAGAGTGGTTTCGAGGTCGATCCCGACGGCGAACTTGCAGAGAAACTCCGGGAGAGAACCGGACCCCTTGTCTCCAATCCCGTTTCTGGCGAATGGGTCGCTGAACTCGAACCCCCCGAGGACACGGGTGGTGAGTATCACAGCGCGCTCTTCCTGATCGCTGGCGAGGGCCCACCGGAACACTACCACGTAGGGTACGAGGAAACCTTCGAAGTCATCTCGGGCGAATTGACGGTCGTCGTAGAAGGAACCCCCCACCGGATTTCAGCGGGAGAGTCGCGGAGCGTGCCGGCCGAAACAGCCCACAAACCCCGGTACGATGGCGACGAGTTCGCCGCGGCCATCGGCACGGTCAAACCACCAGGAAAGACACTCACGATTATCAGGTCGCTATTCGGTCTCGCTCACGAGGGAAAGTTGAGCGATTCGGGACAGCCGAAGTTTCTGCAGGGAATGGTGTGGACCGACGAGTTGGCGGACGACTCGGTGTTCACGTCGCCCCCACCGGCTGTGACCCATCCACTGGCAACTGTCCTCGCGCCAGTTGGCCGCCTGCTCGGCTATCAAACGACGTATTCGAAATACGAGGATCCGGGATTTTGGGAACAGCACGTGGAACAACCCTCCTTCTGACGGCTCCGGTTCAGAGATTAAGTCAACCACGACCAATCCAATACCAACTCGGCAGAGGGAGTATTCCCGGCGATTGATTGCTTACATAGCGTACTGTATCTTGCACGGGAAGTACAGACTCATCGATTCGGTGTCAGAAACAGTGATTTTGAGACGGGCGAATTCGGCCGCCTCACGCCTTGAAGGAGGATTCGTTCGATAGTCGAACCAGAATTTTCAGCTCCCATAGATTTTCGCCGAGATAATCGCAAGACTGCGATGGGATTATCAGTCGAACGACCGGGGGGAGGTGCTTTCGTTCGATAATCGAACGTCGGGTGCTCAATCGGTGAGGTTCGCGTACAGCCAAACCGGTGGCAATAGCGACAATCAATCGCCGATTGATGGACGAACACCTAATGGGTCTCTGGCGGAGACACGGGCTAGCTTTTTGTCGAGTGACGTGGTAACAAATAACACTATGGCTTGCGACGACCTCCCGCCAAAACCCGATCCCGACGATGATGTATTCGAGGTGTGTCCGGTTGCTCGGGCGTTCGAGATAGTCGGCTCCAAGTGGCGGCTCACCGTACTCAGGAGCCTCCACCTGTACGGAGAACAACGATTCAGTGAGCTTCAGGAAACGACAACGGCCGACTCGACGACTCTTTCACGCGTGCTGGAGAACTTGGAGGACCAGGACCTCGTTACCCGACGTCTGGAGGACCGGCCGATCGCCACGTACTATGACCTGACGGAACGAGGGAAATCGCTCACCGGTGTTTTCGACGAATTCGAGGAATGGGCGTTCGAACACACCGCCGCGGAGATGCCTGCCGTCGAATTACCCGAGTAGCTCACACTGGTCGTCGGTCTCCGGTTACGAGATGTTACTTCATTGCACAGCCATAACCGACTCACACTACTATCACAAAAATTATAATTCAGGTCGGGACGATTTTCTCGCCGTGGCCATTTCGGCCAGGGAAGCTGAGACATATGGCAGAAACGACAGCGGATACCGCAGAAACCAACGAAAAGACCGTACTGGTTGTCGGTGCGACGGGAAATCAGGGCAGTGTCACGATCGATCACCTCCTCGCAGCTGAGAGGGAGTTCACCGTCCGTGGCCTCACACGAACGCCGGACAGCGAGACAGCACAGGCACTCGCAGAACGCGGTGTGGACGTCAGGCGAGGTGATCTGAACGACAAGGCGACACTCCGATCCGCTATCGACGGTGTCGATGCGGTCGTCATCGTGACGAACATCTGGACAGCCGGATTCGAGGAGTCAGTCCGCCAGGGAAAGAACATCGCCGACGTGGCCGTTGAGGCGGGGGTTAGCCACGTCGTGTTCAGCGGCGCTGGCTACCACGACAGGGATCTCGGAATCGCCGCCCTCGAACCGGCCGGAGAAGTCGAGAAATATATCAGGTCGCTGGACGTGCCCGCGACATTCTTGCGACCGGTGTGGTTCATGCACAACCTCGAACCCGCCTTCGAGGATATCCTCGACGGCACGCTCGCTCTGCCCGTAGAAGAGGAAGTGACGCTTCAGATGATCGATGTCGACGATGTGGGCCGCGTGACCGCGCGGGTCCTCACAGATCCCAACGAGTTCCGGGGGAAAGGGTTTGATCTCGCAGGGGACGAACGCACCCTCTCCGAGATGGCCTGGATCCTCTCCGAGGTAACGGGTACTGACGTCCAACCGTACTCTGTCCCCATCGAGGACGCCAGAGAAGAGATGGGTGATGCGATGGCCGAACTGTTCCAGTGGTTCGACGATGAAGGCTACACGGTCGATATCGATCACACGGAGCGACGGTTCGGGTTCGAGTTCACCGGTTTTCGTGAGTACCTTGAGAAAAACGGCTGGACTGAGAAGAAACAGCCGAGTCGAATGCCGGGCCTCGTCAAGGCGATGATGCAACACTGACTCAGACATCCAGAATATGACGATATCCAATACAGCGTCCGCCGTTACTGCACAGGGCCATCGGTACGGTCCCGATGGCAACAACTGTCGCCTGGATCATGGGAACAATGGCAGTTATTGAACAGCCGACCTCCCATCGGGAAGAACTAGGTTTAGTCGTCGAACGGGCCAATCAGGAGTTCGCCATCGCGGCCGTCCTCGTTACGATTGGCGCACCGGTGGTCGCGTACCTGTCGGGCATCGCGTCGCTCATGTTTTACGTTCACGTGGTACTCGGGGCGTTCTGGTTCGGCCTCGACTTCTTTTTCAAATTCGTCCTCGGGCCGTCGCTGGACGCTGCCCCCGATGAGGCGGCTGGCGCGGTCAATTACCAGCTCATCCCGAAACTGGCAGTCGTAGCTGAACCACTCAGCATTGGTGTGATTGGGTCTGGCATCGGTCTCGCACACGTGCTTGGGTATTGGGCTGACCCCTCGATCTGGCTGTGGGGAGCTCTCGGTGTTGGCATTCTGATGCTCGTCAACGGCTTCGGACCACTGCACTTCGCCACGACAAAGATGGTCGTGGAACTCAGTAAAGATGAACCGGACGGCGAACGACTCGATGCGTTATTCGGCAAAGCCATGCAGTGGGGACTGCTCCAGACCGTGTTCATGCTAGCTATTGTCGTGATGATGGTCGGCCTCCGCGGATTGCTCTGATCACACTGGTTCGACTTCGACAGTTAGAACAAACGCTTCGAATGAGTCCAGTTGGGTAGAGTTCTACGGTTGACTCACGTCCTGTATCCCGCAAGGGAACGCAAAACAATCAAGAGCTCGTCAGAAGATCCGTTTTTCAAACCGTCGAATTCGGCTGCCTCACGTCTGAAAGGTCGACCCGTTCGACAGTCGAACCGGAGCCTGCAGCGCAACTGCTGCGTCTACTAGTAGTTTCTGAATGTGGAACGCCATCCCGGACAGAGTCCCTCTGGAGGTGTGAGGCCACGATACCTGAGAACTGCTAGTAATTCCCCACCGGCAGCGAAACAGATACGTGCCGAGGTCTGTCAGGAACGGCGTGCGAGAGATAGAGTCTGGAGGGACTATTCAGACGTGAACGTAACGTCAGTGATCTCGAACCGCGCACCGGCCTCGGAACCGATCGTGACGCAGATATCCCAATCGTGGGCGTCAACGACCTGCTGGACGATGCTCAATCCGAAGCCAGTCCCTTCGTCGCTCGTCGAGTAGCCAGCGTCAAATACCTCGTCACAGTCGTCCTCGGGGATTCCAGGGCCGTCGTCCTCCACATAAAACCCGTTGTCCAGTTTGCCGACGGTCACAGTCACGTCGTTGCCCCCGTGTTCGACTGAATTGCGAATCAGGTTCTCAAAGAGCTGTTGGAGACGGCCGGGAACGGCTTGGATCGAGCGATCATCCTGTGTGAGGAGTGTCGCGTCGGTTGTCTCGACGTTCCGCCAAGACTGCTCAGCCACCGCTGCGAGTTCGACCGGTTCTACCTCCCTTACCTGTTCGCCTTCACGGGCCAGCGTCAGGAGGTCCTCGATGAGAGTGTCCATCCGCGTGAGTGCGCGGCCGATCGGTTCGAGATGCTCGCTATCACACTCTTCCTGAATCAAACCAAGCCGTCCGTGAGCGACGTTCAGCGGGTTCCGGAGGTCGTGGCTGACGACGCTAACGAACTTCTCCAATCGTTCGTTCTGGCGGTGGATCTCGCGTTCACGGGCCTGTTGCTCGCTAATATCGATGTAAATGCCGATACCTTCGTTTGCTCCCCCATCATCCTCTATAATCCCCGCACGGAAGAGAAATTCACGACGTCCCTCCGAGGTGAGGCGTTCTACTTCGCGCTCGACGATACGCTCAGTTACCGTCGCCTGATCGACCTTCTGCGCTTCTTCACGCCGATCCTCAGGCACGATGAATTCGTTCAAGGACTCCCCTGTGAGTATCTCGGCATCGTACCCGAACGTGGACTCGAACGCGGCGTTCACTGATTGAACGAGTGGCCGGTGATCCTCGAACTCGACGCGGACAACCGGTTCAGGAATGGCTTCGAACATCGCCCGAAGACGCTCCCGTTCTCGTTCGATTTGCTGGCGGTCTGTGAGCCGATCCAGCGCGTGTGTCGTGTGGGAGATGAGCAGTTCTGCGAGTTCGAGATCTTTCGAACTGAAGGTGTCCGGCTCCTCGCTTACGGCTTGAAACACGCCGTGATCGCCGATTGGAACGCTCATCACGGATCGGTAGGGTCCTTGGGGCTTGGCAATATCCGAGTTCTGAAGCTCATCGACGATGATGGATTCCCCGGTGCGATAGGTCTTTCCAGCGATACCGTCATCAATCGACATCTCAGTGGTGTCCTCTACTGGCGTTTTTTCGGAAATTGCTTGCTTTCGTAACATACCGTCGGCTTCGATATCAATCGCACTCAGATCGAACGCGAGGATCTCCTCGCTGGCCTCGACCGTTCGCTCGCACGCGTGTTCGACCGACTCGCTCGTTGCGAGGGTCTCTGCGACCTCGTGGAGGGTCGTGAGCTTCCGCTCGCGTTCCTTGCGCTCTGTGATATCGCGAAAGAACCACACCCGACCGACGTAGGCCCCATCGTCGGTTTCAACAGGGGCAGAATAGCGGTCGAACACGCGTCCATCCGCAAGCCGAATCTCATCCCGGCTTTCCTCGTGTGGGTGCTCGTAGAGGTACTCGACCGTTTCGATGAACTCTTGGGGATGTTCGAGTTTGTCGCGTATATACTCCAATCCCATCCCCTCGGGTTCGTCCCCGACCAGCTCCTCCGGAATTCCCCACATGTCTATGAACTGTTTGTTCCAGGTGACGTACTCCCGGTTGTCATCCACGACGAGAATCCCATCGATGCTGGTTTCCAATATGGCTTCAAACAGCGACTGCTGACGTCTGAGCTCGTCTTCGCGTTCCTTGCGCTCGGTGATATCTCGCCCGATGCCGACCAGGCCAGCAAACTCGCCCGCAGCATCAGTCAGGTGGCCCCCCTTGAACTCGTAGGGAATGCGCTCGCCATGAACCGTGAGCAGGTCAGCCTCGACGGTACTGTAACCACTCGTCAGCGTCTCCTCGATCGCCTCGGAAACCCGATCGCGTTCGTCTTCCGGGAAGAACTCGATCGCCCGCATATCGGTGATTTCTTCATCCGTGTAGCCGGTGGCTTCCGGAACGCGGTCGTTCCACCGACGAAGCTCGCCGTCCGGCCCGATCACATAGAAAATATCGTCGAGCGTATCGAGCGCCTGGTCGATGAAGTCGCGTTCCTCTCGAAGTTTTTGTTCTTGCTCGAAATGATCGAGTGCTGCTGTCGCATGGGCTGCGAGCGTTTCCGCGAGCGAGACATCTACCTCGTCGAAGGCATCAGGGTCGGGTGATCCGATGACGAGGACGCCGTGGTCGTCGAGCGGGAAGATGATCTGACTCCGAACGAGCGTGTCTGAGTTGTAGCGGTCGGAGACCGTCGAGATATCGTCATAGATCTGTGGATCTCCCGTCTCAAAGGCAGTTCCGGCAAGCCCCTCGCCGGGAGCAAAGGATGGCGGTTCGCCGACGAGGTCTTCAGTCTCAGCCGTCCAGGCAGCCGGCATCAGCCCGTCTTCGGTCTCGTCGTAGAGATGGACACCGTTGGCTGGCAGCCCGAGGACATCGTGGGCTGCGTCAGTCGTAATCTCGGCTATTTCCCTCGATGTCTTGGCTCCCATGAGTGCATCGGTGGTACGATGCAATTCCTCTACGACCCGTTCTCGTTCCTTGTGTTCGGTGATGTCCGTGTACCACGCATACCAGCCACCCGCTGGTGGCTCGTCAGCCCCAAAGGGAACGATGGTGAGCAGGAATGGGTGGAGACCGTCCGCCGTGACGCGTTCAACCTCCGTGACGACTGTTTCTCCCGCCTCTGCCCGCCTTCGAAATTCCTCGTGGCGGTCCGATCCGTTTTCGGGGATGACGACTTCGGCGACATCCTGGCCGATAATCTCCTCGGCCGCATAGCCGAACACGTCTTCGAACGTGTTGTTCACCTCGGTGATAACGTGGTGGTCATCAGCCGGGTCGATCTCGCCGGTGAGGACCGGTGTGGGGGCATTCTTGACCAGCGCCTGTCGTCGGTCACGCTCGGTGCGAAGCCGGTCCTGAATCTCGATAGAGTGTAACGCATGGGCAATATCGTCGCCGAGTTCGGCGAGCAGTTCGCGTTCGGTTTCGTCGAAGGCGTTCGGCTGCTCGGCGTAGACGACGAGTTCGCCATACAGCGATGTCTGGTACTCCAACGGGACGGCAGCCACCGCCCGAAACCCGCGGTCACGTGCGTCGTCTTGCCATGGTTCGAAGTCAGGAGCGTCGGTGATGTCTTGTGCTATGGCTACACGCCGTTCCCGGATCGCTGTGCCACCGGGGCCTTGTCCGGTGGGTGACTCGTCGGCGGTGATTGTTATGTTGTCCAAGTAGTCGTCTTCGACGCCGGCCCACGTCCGAGGCTCGATCCGGTTCGTTTCGGCATCGACGCCGCCGGTCCATGCGAACAGATAGGGGTCAGCGTCGCTGATGATCTCACAGATGCGGGTTTCGACCTCGGCACGCGACTCGGCACGCACGAGTGCCTGATTGATGTCGCTGGCCAGGGTACGGATGCGGTTGAGGTTGGCAGCACGCTGTTGCGAGTGATACTGTTCGACGGCATTCTGAATCCGATTGGCCAATAGCTCGTACTGGTCGGTACCAGGCCCCTTCTGCAAGTAATCGGTCGCACCGGCAGAGATAGCGTCACTGGCGACTTCCTCACTGCCTTTCCCCGTGTACAAGATGAACGGTACGTCCGGGTACTCCTCGCGGACGGTTTCGAGGAACTCGATCCCGTTCTGTCCCGGCATGTCGTAGTCGGAGACGATACAGTCAAAGTCATCCGCAGCAAATCGATCCAACCCCTCACTGGTGCTCGTTGCGGTCTCAACAGTGAACCGGTCGTCCCCGCGTTCGAGCATATCGGCTGCTAACTCTGCGAGAGCCGGCTCGTCGTCAACGTGGAGAACGTGGATACCCCTCGTTTGGCTCACAATGGCAGAGATTGATCGTTGCGTGTCATAAGGTTGTGGCACCGATTTTCGGACGAAATAATAGGAAGAGATATCGGTTTGATCAGAAGGTATCGTTCGCCGGCAGCGGCGTGCGCCCGGAGATGGAGCAGTTTGCGTACGACCACACATCCGGAATTGATGGAGATGCTGCCAGAACGTGCGAGATACGCGCCCTCTATTCAGCAGCCTCGTAGAACAACATACTACATCTGAAATTACGAACGGCCAGCCAGTTCCTGGCTGTCGGTTCTCGATACACTAGCGACTACTAGTCGTTTCTGAATGTGGAACGTCGTTTCCACAGGAGTCCCTCTGAGCGCGTGCGGTGACCATACCGAAGGACTACTAGTAATTATTGTGCTACGTAATAACATACCACGCCCCAGTGAAAGTGTTGTACAAGTAGAATCACGGCTAGTCGGCAAGATCAACACAGCCCAAAAGTCCAGGACAGAGGGTCGCCCGAAAACGCCGGGAACGTATTCCGGTCGAGCGTAGCGCTGTTGCTCTCTTTCGATGGGCGAGCGATGAAATGGTCTCCGCCGGGGCTCGGGTACAGCCGGACCCATCGCGTTGAGTCTGGCGGGAACTGTGGTAGGCGGCGAAGGCTTCGAGCCACGATTCGGCTGTCTCAAGCGTGACACGGCCAAAACTATTTGCAGACGAAGATGTTCGGCGTTCTATATCCTAGAGGACACGTTTGATAGCGTTTCGATTCCCGTGTGAAATCACCGGAATCGGGATCCATCTTCCGCGAAAACTGGGCCGAGATAATTCGCATCAGCAACCAGAAACAGCACGTCTTCAAGCTGATAGCGGCTGTGCAACTCGTCGAGAAACCATCGCGTCGTCTGTTTCGTCGTGGTCGAAAACAGGTTGACGTGGAGAATTTCATTAGTACGTGGATCGACTGCTCCGTACAGCCAGTATTCATCATCATGTAGACGAATTATCTTTTCAGCAACCGAAAGCTGATCCGCGGCCACCGTCGAGATCGCCTGTAGATTGGCCTTGTGAACCCACTCGTGGATCGCGACGTGACTCCGGTCGACCCCCAAACCATCGAGATTATGATTTGCATACCGAAGAGATATGACTGTCAGATGATACCGGATGCCTACCTGGATCGCCCACTCGGGAGTCCGATCCCGCGCCACAGACGACAGGTCTATCCACGCGATACTGCCGCCGAGGCGGTCGAATTCTGCCATAGGCACTCAGAACTCGTCCACCCCATCCGCTTACTTACGCGACTACGTGCCCAGAACGAACCTTTATCCCTACCGAACGTTCGTTTTACAGACGCTCTGAACGGTGCGCACCGGTACAACCATGAACGACAACGAGTACCCGATGAACACGGATTCGATCGACGAGAAGTGGAGTGACGGTGAACGAGAGATACTGAGGGCGACCTACCGTGCGATGGTAGAACACGGGTATTCGAGCCTCTCGATCTCGAAGATAGCGGACGAACTCGGGAAGACGAAGGCATCAGTCTACTACCACTACGACTCGAAGGAGGAACTGCTCGTCTCGTTTCTCGACTTCGTCGTCGACCGGTTCAAGAGTGACCTCGCAGAGGAGCGTACCGAGCCCCCGGACACCGCCCTCGAGAACGTCATCGAGAGACTGGTCCCGCTCGAACTCGACGACGAGAGGTTCCACGGACAGGTCGTACTCCTCGAACTGCGCTCACAGACCAGCAGAAACGAGGCATTCCGTGACCGATTCACCGAGATCAACGAACTGCTAGTCGGGATCGTTCGTGATATCGTCGAGCGCGGCATCGAGACCGGAACGTTCCGAGATGTGGAGGCTGCACGCGTCGCCGAGCACATCGTGGCCACGGTCAACGGAGCGAGGATAGACCGCGTCTCGACCGACCGTGGCGCCGCACCTGCGGCGGTTCGCGTCTCACTGTCGTCGTACATCGACTCGGAATTGAGGAAACGCGAATGACTGACGTACACGTCGTCACGGGCGCAGCAGGGGGGATGGGGAGCAAGATCGCAGAACGACTCGCTACCGACGGGAGTGTTCTGCTGGCAGATATCGACGAAGAAGCGCTCGAAGAGACCAGGTCGGAGTTGGAGTCACGGGGAGCGACCGACGTCCACTACCAGACCGTCGATATCACTGACGCCGGGGAGGTCAGAGACCTATCGGAAGAGGCGGCGTCGATAGGGACGCTCCGTTCGCTCGTTCACACTGCCGGGTTGTCCCCGACGATGGCGGATGCTCGGCGGATCACCGAAGTGAACCTGGTCGGGACCGAGATCATCCTCGACGAGTTCGACGACCTGGCAGGTCCGGATACTGTGGCTGTGTGTTTCTCCTCGAACAGTGCGTACTACGTTCCCAGGAAGGGGCCACATACGGAGATGTTGCGACAGCCGACCGCGACCAACGCCGTCGAAAAGATGGCGCAGGTGACGGGAGGAGATCCGGGTGCTGCATACGGTCTATCGAAGTTAGGCGTCCAGTTGATGGTCGAAGACCGGGCCGAAGCGTGGGGGAGGAACGACGCTCGCATCGTCTCACTGTCCCCCGGAATTATCGATACACAGATGGGGCGACGGGAAGCGTCTCGGCAGGAGGAGATGGCAACGATGCTGGATCGGACGCCCCTGCAACGGCAGGGCAAACCGGAGGAGATCGCAACTGTCGTCGAGTTCCTCGTCGGCGACGGCGCCTCGTACGTCACAGGTACCGACATCCTGGTGGACGGTGGGACGACTGCGAGTACGAAGGATTTCGCCGCTTCGTCGGTCGAGACTGTCGGGCTGGCTGTGCAGTACGTCCTGCAGACGAGGGTTCGCCCTGCTGTTCGTCGCCTCGGGCGGGCGATCAGGAACTAGCTCGCTCCGGGACCGTTGGTCCGACCCGGACTCGCCGTCGTTCCGGGGGACTCCCGGGAATTGTCGATTAGTACCACACGATTGATGATGAAAGTAACCGACAGTGGTTTTACCGACCGTTCAGTAAGATAGCGTATGAACTGGGATCATACGACGGACGTCGTAGTGGTCGGTTCGGGGGCAGGTGGGATGGTCAGCGCACTGTACGCCGACCACAACGGCCTCGACACGGTCGTCCTGGAGAAAACCGACACGTACGGCGGGTCCTCGGCACTGTCGGGGGGTGGCCTCTGGATTCCGGCGAACCACCACATGAAAGCCGAGGGGATCCCCGACAGTATCGAGAAGGCGCGGGTGTACATGCAACAGACGGTGGGGGACAGAACCCCACAGGAGAAACAGGACGCCTACATCGAACACGCCCGCGAGATGGCGAAGTGGATCGAGGACAACACCCGCGTCGAGTTCACCCGGATGGACGGCTATTCGGACTACTACCCCGAACGCCCGGGTGGCATGGCCCAGGGGCGAGGGCTCGAAGCGAAACCGATGGACGGCCGCAACCTCGGCGACGCACGCCACGACATCAACGAGCCCGAACAGGGAGTCCCCGGTCCGCTCTCGTTTACGTCGGGAGAATTCCGTGACATCGGCCTGGTCATGACCACTCTCCGGGGGAAACTCACCGCGGCAAAGGTCGGCCTGCGGAGCGTGCTGAATCTCGTTCGCGGCGTGGACTCACTCACGATGGGCGGGGCGCTCGTCGGCCGGCTGCGGTGGTCGCTCCAGAACAGGAACGTCCCGCTCTGGTTGAACTCGCCGTTCGAGCGGTTCGTCGTCGAGGGCGACCGCGTCGTCGGCGTCGTCGCGGCCACCGCCCGCGACGGGCGCGTCAACATCGGCGCCGAGCACGGCGTGATCCTGGCTGCGGGCGGGTTCGCACACAGCGAGGAACTGCGGGAGGAGTACCAGGAGAGCCCGATCACGACGGACTGGACGGTCGCAAACGAGGGTAACACGGGCGACACGATCGTCGCCGGGATGGAGGAACTGGACGCCGCGGTCGACCTGATGGACGACGCGTGGTGGGGGCCGGTGAGCCTGCCGCCCGGTGGGGACCCTATGTTCCACGTCGCCGAGCGAAACGAACCGGGCGCGATCATGGTCAACGGGCAGGGTGACCGCTTCACGAACGAGGCCGCCTCGTACGTCGACGTCGGCCACGCGATGTACGAACACCACACCGAAGATAACCCCCACATTCCCGCCCACTTCATCATGGACCAGCGGTTCCGGAACAGATACGTCTTCGAGACGCTGATGCCCCGCCAGTCGTTCCCCCCGAGGTACCTCGAATCGGGGTACGTGACGAAAGCGGACACGCTCTCCGAACTCGCCGACGGGATCGGCGTGCCCGCGGAGAGCCTCGCCGAGACAGTCGGGCGGTTCAACGAGTACGCGAGACGGGGCGAAGACCCCGAGTATCACCGCGGGGACAGCGCGTACGACCGCTACTACGGGGACCCGAACCACGGCCCGAATCCGTGTCTCGGCACCATCGAGGACCCCCCGTTCTTCGCAGTGGAGTTCTGGCCGGGTGACCTCGGTACGAAAGGCGGACTCCTCACCGACGAACGGTCCCGCGTCCTCCGGGAGGACGGCTCCTGGATCGAGGGTCTCTACGCCACCGGCAACAACTCGGCGTCCGTGATGGGGCACACGTATCCCGGACCGGGGTCCACGCTCGGACCGACCACGACCTTCGGGTACATCGCGGTGAAAGACATCGTCGAGAACACGACCAGCGAGACGGCCGAGGAGCCCGAACGACAGGTCGCGTGACGGCGCTGTATCGATGTGTCTGCAGTATGCGGCCGGTATGGAACTCGCACGGAGGGCGGCATATGCGTTATCGGATGAACAGGCGCAAACTCTCGCGTTCAGCGCGGTGGAATATCAACCCGGCCACTATCGTACGGGGGTTGGGCGCAGACGGGGGTCGAACCCGACATAGACACTCTGCAGAATATATCAAAATTCAATATAAGACGTATTAATTATGTTTTTGGGACGGGATCGTTCGAAGTTACATTTCGGTCTACAGCGGGGAACACGAGACAGAACTACAGTCACGCTCGACAGTGAGTCTGGATTGTCCCCCGGTGGACGGAAACGCAGCCTGCCTGCACGCCACAGACTACTGACTGTACGGCCCAATCAGTGCGGGGACGAACGCTCCGGCGAGATAGTCTGTCACGACCACGACGAAACGGGCGATGAGCCGGTTTCTGGCCGGACTCCCTCGATACTACCTGCTCGACGACACCACCCGTTCGAAGACACCTGGCGACGACGCAGTTCGGGTTCGGGGACGGACGTCGCGGAACTACCCGATACACATAATTAAAATGGTTGGTGCAGGAAATAATCCACCCCCAATTACATTAGTCCATCCGACATATGTGACCGCAGACGGCCGGTTCGGTCCCACCAGACGGGAACAGCGTATCCGCACACGACTGGTGAAGATACCGAATATTATATATACTGTGATTTTGGAGTGGTCTCCAATGGGATGCGAGACCCATCGGTACACAGTTCACGTCGATCTCGAAGACGACGGAGCGGGACTGTCACAGGTCGTCGGACCGGTCGCCGACGCCGACCCCGGTCTCCTCTCGGTACGCCGGGACGGGTCGACCGCACGACCGGGGCGGAGTCCGGCCGAACTGCAGTTCGAGTGTACGCCCGCGGAGTTCAGTTCCATACTGGAGACGCTCGAAGAGCGAGACGTGTCGGTCAGGGAGGCCGGGATCGAGGACGACGTGACGGAGTTTGCCGTCGTTTTGACGGGCGACCACCTCGAAGAGAGAGTCACAGAGACCCTGGATGCGGCGAAACGGGCGAGTCGGGCCGCGGGCGTCTCACTGACCGTCGAAGAGGTGGAGTTCTCGTGGCAGGGCGACCGGCTCTCCGGGGGGGCGGCGCTCGTCAGACTGGTGACGGAGGCGGAGACGGTCGGCCGGGCAGTGGAGTTCCTGCGGGGACCGGTAGCGGCGCGGGACCTCCGGCTGATCGAACCCGAGGAGACAGTCGCCAGCGGCTAGTCGGCAGCCAAACCGGGCAGTCACACGATGTCGAGTTCTCGGCCGAGCCGCTCGTAGGCCCCGAGTGCTTCGTCGAGGTCCTCCTCGCTGAGACCGACGTTCACCTGGTTGCGAATGCGGGCTTCCCCTCGCGGGACCATCGGGTAGACGATCGACATCGCGAAGACGCCCTCCTCGAACAGGCGACTCGCCAGCCGCTTGGCCTTGTTGCTGTCACCGACCATCGCGGGGACGATCGGCGTCTCGCTGTTCCCGGTGTCGAACCCGATGGACTCCAGGCCCGACTGGAAGTAGTCCCGTTTCTCCCACAGTTCGCGGACGCGCGAGGGTTCTTCCTCGATGATCTCCAGTGCGCGCCTGTTCGCGGCCGCGACCGCCGGGGGGTAGCCAGCACTGAGCAACCAGGTCCGTGACGTGTTGTACGCGAACTCGACCACGTGCTCGTCGCCGGCGAGCATCCCGCCGAACCCGCCACAGGCCTTCGAGAAACTCCCCATCTGGAAGTCGATCTCCTCTTCGAGTCCGAACTCGGCCGTGATCCCGTGTCCGTCGCCCAGAACGCCCTCGCCGTGGCAGTCGTCGACGTAGGTCATCGCTCCGTACTCCTCGGCGAGGTCGTGGATCGCGTCCAGTTTCGCCACGTCACCGTCCATCGAAAAGACACCGTCGGTGACGACGACGATCCTCTCGTAGTCGTCGTGGACCGCCCGGAGCGTGTCCTCGAGGTCGCCCATGTCGGAGTGCTCGTAGACGACCGAGTCGGCGGGCGACAGCCTGATACCGTCGATGATGCTGCCGTGATTCAGTTCGTCGGAGACGTAGACGTCGCCCTCCTCGAGGATCTGTGGCAGGAGACCGGCGTTGACGGCGAAGCCGGTCTGATAGGAGACGCCCGCTTCGGTGCCTTTGAACGCCGCGATCGCGTCGTGCAGTTCTGCCTGGAGTTCCGTGTACCCGGCGATAGACCAGTCCGACCCCGCGCCGACGCCGAACTCCGCGATCGCGTCGCTGGCGGCCTCGCGCAGTCGCGGGTCGTTCGCCAGGTCGAGGTAGTTGTTCGAGGCCAGCATGATGACGTCCTTGCCCTCGACCACCGGGTCCGGCTTCGAGGCGGTCTCGAGCTGGCGGAGCGTCCAAGTCTCGCCTCGTTCTTCCATTCGCTCGACCTCTTCACCGAGATACGCGGTCTTGCTGTCCGTCATGAGTCTGTAGTCTCCGGGCCGGAGTCGCCAGCGGCCGAGACCCTCCCGGAACGATGGGACAGTTGGTCCGCAGGTCCGCTCGGACCTGAACAGCGCGCGGGCGTGATCCGATCCCGTGTGGGGTAACGGAGACCGTTCATATCAAACTACCTCCGGGAGGGGGGTCGGTCCGGCCGGCTATCGCCGGAGGTTCGCGAGCATGTCGTCGGCGATACGGTCGAGGTCGTACTCCGCGCTCCACTCCCAGTCTTCCCGGGCGGCCGTGTCGTCGAGGACAGCCGGCCAGCTATCGGCGATCTCCTGGCGCTCGTCCGGCTCGTACCGCGCCCGGAAGTCGGGAACGCGCTCCCGGATACGCGCTGTCAGCTCGCCGGCCGTGAAGCTCAGGCCCATGACGTTGTACTCGCAGTGAAACCGCAGGTCCGACCTGTCGGCCTCGGCGAGACGGACGAGCGCCCGGACGGCATCGGCCATGTAGACCATCGGAAGCCTGGTGTCCTCACGCACGAAATACGTGTACTCGCCCCGGTCGACCGCGTCGTAGAAGGCGTTCACGGCGTAGTCGGTCGTCCCGCCCGAGGGCCTGGTCTCGTGACTGACGATCCCCGGGAACCGGACGCCTCTGACGTCTAGCTCTGTCCGCCCGGAGTAGTACCGTCCGAGGTGTTCGGCGACGACCTTCGTGACACCGTACATCGTGGTCGGGAAGAGAAACGCCCGTTCGTCCGGTTTCTCCGGCGTCTCGGGACCGTACACCGCGATCGAGCTCGGGACGACGACCCGGTCGACGTCGTGTCGCTGCCCGACGGCCAGGAGCGTGTTCAGTCCGCCGACGTTCACGTCGAACGTCCGCGCCGGGTCCCGTTCCCCCTCGGCCGACAGGAGAGCGGCGAGGTGATAGACCGTGTCGACGCCGTACTCGGAGACCACCCGCGACAGTTCCGACCGCTCGGTCACGTCCACTCTCTCGTAGGGCTCTCCCAGGGTCGGTTCCCACTCGACGTCGCTCGCTACGACCGTCCGTGACCCGTACCGGTCCCGGAGCGTCGAGGTCAGTTCCGTTCCGATCTGACCGGCTGCTCCCGTCACTAGCACTGCGCCCATCTTGACTTCCGAACGATGTAGTCACGAGTATATAAAACTATTCTAGAAAATATTTGAATTCGGGGGCGCGGCACTGTCTCGTTGGGCACCTTGTGGGCAGGAGTGCGGCCGTTTAACGCCTGATGCTCTGGACCTCAGCAAGTGTCCTCTTTCCAGTTCCGGATAGCCCGAAACTGTGATCGACACCCAGCCATTCTAACGCACCCACGGGTGTCGGCGTGCGCTCGCTCTGCCAAGCATCCTGATTCTCCATATCTAGGTGTTTTCTGAGGAGGTCTGCGAGTTGCATGGACACTTCTCGCTACGACCACCTTGCATCTCAAATTCCCTGGATCAGCCAGTGTCTCTCCCTGAATCAGCCAGTGTCTCGTGTTCGACGCTACCCGTTACTCGCGTGACGAACAGCATTCATCGTGTCGAACCGCCTTGATTTCTTGAGGGCGCTTATCTCAGTAGATCTACTCACCCGGCTTGTCGGCTGTATCCTCCGAACTCTGATGAGCCTGTGACACCGACGTAACCAGGGTGGAAAGACGAGTGGGGTGAAGGGATCACTCCGCGAAACCGGTTACGATCCCCTTGATGAACTCCTTTTGGAAGAACGTGAACAGCAGCAACACGGGGAGAGTCGCGAGCGAGCTGATTGCGAACATTTGATTCACGACAACGTATCCGCGCAACCCCCGGAAGAACTGAAGACCGATGCTGAACGTGTACATGTTCTGTTCCTGGAGGAAAACGAGCGCGAGGAAGAATTCGTTCCAGGCGAACACGAACAGGAACAACCCAGCGGTCGCAAGGCCGGGTTTTGCCAGGGGAAGTACGACCCGGAGAAGAATCTTCCACTCACTAATCCCGGCGATCCGCGCGGCCTCTTCTATCCCTTCGGGGAGAGTTTTAAATGTCCCATAGATGAGGAAAAACGCAAATCCGGAGAAAAAGACGGAGTACGCGATCACCAGTCCGATCCGCGTGTTGATCAGTCCCAGGTCGAAAAAGAAGATGTACAGCGGGAGCGCGATGATTTGGCCCGGTAGCATGAGTGTGGCGACGATAGTCAGATAGACCATCCGTCGGCCGAGGAAATCACGGCGAACCACGGCGTACGCAGCAGGCGTCACCAGACAGAGAACGGTGACCACGGTGGCGACGCTGATGAGGCCGGTGTTGATGAACCACAGGATCCATGGGTTCTGGTCCAGCGCCGAAACATAGGGGGCGATCGTAATCTCGTGTGGATATAACGTCGGGGGGAATGCGCTTGCCTCGCTCCGAGGCTTGAACGACGTCGTTACCACGAAGTAGAGGGGCAAGAGCGTAACGATCGATGCGACGCCGACAAACAGATATCGGATCGTCTGGCGGGCACCCGACCGCAGCGATTGACCCCTGAATGTCTCCTGAAACCGTCGAAGCCGCGTTTTGAGTTGTGATTTCTCGCTAGCCATCTTACTCGTCCCCCGAAACCTTGATGAGTATCATACTGAGTCCGATCGTGATGACGAAGATTATCCACCCGATCGCCGCACCCTTTCCGAACTTGAAGTAAAGAAACGTCTCCTTGTAGAAATACGTGGCAATGACCTCTGTGGCATGGTTCGGTCCGCCCTGGGCGACCAGCCAGACGTCTGCGAATCCTTTGACCGATTCGAGAATTCCCAACACACCGACGATCACGAGAGAGGGTTTCAACAGCGGGAGCGTGATGTGTCGAAACATCTCCCATCGAGAACGGCCCATCACCTTCGCGGCATCGTACATCGAGTCCGGGATACCCTGGAGACCGGCCAACAAGATGACCATGAAATAGCCCGTGTTACGCCAGATGTTCAGGATCAACACCACCGGCATCGCGAGGTCGGAACTACTTATCCAGGGGAGTCTCGATTCGATCAGACCCAATTCGAGGAGAAAGGCGTTGACTAAGCCACTGTTGCTGAACAACCAGGTGAACAGGATTCCGACGACGGCGATCGGGACGACATACGGGAGGAATATCGCCGCCCGGAAACCAGTATCTCCCTTTATCGCCGAATCGAGTTCGAGCGCTAGACCGAGTCCGAGAACGATCGGAACGACCGCCTTCCCGATAGCGACCACAGCGGTGTTTTTCAGGGAAGTCCAGAAGACGGGATCTTGCAGTACCGTTCTGAAGTTTGCTAGTCCGACCCACTCCGTCTCATTTAACGACGGGAATTGCTGGAACGCCATCAGGACCGCCTGAGTCAGCGGATAGGCAAGGAATATCAGATACAGCAGGATCAATGGGGCGACGTAAATATACGGTCCGTAGTTGATGTCGCCTTCGACGCCGAGTTTGGAAGCGACTCCTGATTCCCGTCTCCACTGTGGTAGAAAGCTCATTGTCGTATAGGTTTGGCGACGTTAGTTGAGGATGTTGTCGTTGATCCCTTCAGCGGCCGTCGAGAGCGCCTCTTGCGGGCTCTTGTTCCCAGAGTAACATTCTTGCAGTTGCGGGTTCAGGTATTCCGCCTTGGCCTCGGCCGATGCTGGATGAACCAGCATTCTCGAATTTTCTGCCGCCAGCACGTCCGAAAGCCCCTGGAGCAGGTGGCCAGTATCTTCTTGATTTGCAGCATCGAGTTCGAACCCTGCCTTGCGTGCCGGGAGGTTCCCGGCCTCCAGGGTCACCCGCATGCCTTCCTCCGAGTTAACCCACTTGACGAACTCCTTGGCCGCCTGCATGCGTTCGGACCCGTCTTCGACGTTGGCGGAGATGGCGATGGCGTTCCCACCGGTCATGCCCGCGTGGGCACCACCTTCTGGCTTTGGGAACGGGTGGTTACCCACGTCTTGTAACGACACAGCGTCGTTTTCTTGGACCACTGAGATGACTCCTCCGCCGTCGAATATCATCGATGCCTCGCCGGTGGCGAACTTGTTGCGCATTTCGCTCCAACCAGTCTGAGCTGGAGGCGTAGAGAGCCCGTCATCAGCCAGTCCCTTCCAGAACTCTAGCGCCTGCACGCCGGGTTCCTCATCGATAACACACTCGTCATCGTCGTTTATGAACCGGCCGTTCCCCGCCCAGACCCAGGGCAGCCACAGGAACGACGACCCGCCGATCCCGTTGAGACTGACCGCGGGGGACCCGTCACTGGAGAGTGTTTCTGCGGCGGACCTGAATTCTGACCACGTCTTCGGTGGGTTCTCGGGGTCCAACCCGGCGTCTTCAAAGTGCTTTTTATTGTAAAAGTAATTGCTACAGGCCAACCAGAACGGCATCGAATAGGCCGTCCCCTCGTACTCGATGAATAACGGATCGACTGAATCGTAGAAGTCGTCCCGGTAGTCAATTTCCGACGCGAGGTCCGGGAGCTCGGACAGGTAGCCGTTTTCGATGAAATCGTTCCGGACGATCATGTCTGTTCCGACTACCGCGGGCGCGTCGCCGGCCCGGATCCCCTGGATAAACTTTCGGTAGACCGGAGCCTCGCCGCCGGTACCGCCGAACGAGAAACTGGCTTCGACTTCCGATTGCCCTCCGTTGAAGGTGTCGACGTACTGTTGTCCGAATTCGGCCCGTTCGTAGTACGTGATCTCTGTTGGATCGTTATCACCACCATCGCCTCCACCGCCATCGCTACCATCACTGCCACCGCCGTCACCGCCATCGCTGCCGCCGTCACCGCCATCGCTGCCGCCGTCACCGCCGCCATCGCCGTCACCGCCACCGTTACCGCTACAGCCGGCAAGTCCGGTTCCGATTCCTATGCTGATCATCTTTATCCACTCACGACGGGGGGTTTCACTCGGTCCGTCCCCTGTGTTATTCTCTGTCATAACTCACACACACAGCGGGGTTTACGCCGACGATATATATTCATTTCCCTTAATATAGGATGTTTTACCAATTTAGAATTACGTGTGTGCCACCGATGAGAGTGATCGTCCCGGTTGATCGGCAACCGAAGGACCGGCCGAGAGTTGCTGGTAGAAACATTCGATATCGCCGGTCGAAGTATGATTGTCCCCTGACCAATGAACGGTCTCGGTCTTGCCAACGGTGCGGCGGTCGGGACTGTCACGTAGTACCGTCCGAGAAACCGTCGATTTAACCGCTCGATCCCACGCCGTCTATTGATTCGCGGTCGACCACCGAGTCGCTTGCCGGCTCTTCTTCCGAGTCCAGTTCAGGGGAGTGGATCCGTGTCCCGTCGTCCGCGAACACGTGGAATCGACGGTCGGTGATCGATAGTTCTATCCTGTCACCGATGTTAAATAGTTCGTCTGCTGGTGTCTGGACAGTAATTTCTTCTTCATACTCGTCAACGTCGACGTAGATGGTATTGAGGGACCCGACACGTTCGAAAACGTCGACCGTCCCAGTGACGTCGCCATTGCCGTGAGTGATGTGGAAGTTTTCCGGTCGAATTCCGATTTCGGCGACTTTGTCTGTGTTATCGAGGGCTGGTGCTTCCAACGTAAACGGTCCGGCGACGAGGCGACCGTCCGAATACTGGCAAGGGAGAAAGTTCATCGATGGGCTACCGATAAATCCAGCGACAAACCGATTGACCGGTCGACTGTACGCCGCGTCGGGCGAGCTCAACTGCTGGAGTTGCCCGTCGTTCAGAACGGCGATTCTGTCGCTCATCGTCATCGCCTCTTCCTGGTCGTGGGTGACGTATATTGTCGTCGTCCCGTACTCCTGATGGATCCGCTGTAGTTCGGCCCGCATCTGGGTCCGCAATTTCGCGTCGAGATTCGAAAGGGGTTCGTCCAGAAGAAACACCTCTGGATCGCGAACGAGACTCCGACCGAGCGCAACACGTTGTTTTTGTCCACCGCTGAGTTCACCCGGTTTCTGGTTGAGCTGGTCGCGAATCCCCAGCATTTGAGCCATCTCGTCGATCCGAAGTTCGGTCTCCTCTTTCGAAAACCCCGCATCGCGAAGTGCGAAAGACATGTTTTGGCGGGCGGTCATGTGTGGATAGAGGGCGTAATTCTGGAACACCATCGCAACATCGCGTTTCTTTGGTGGGAGGTCTGTTACGTCCTGGTCGCCGAACTTGATCGAACCGTCCGTCGGTGTTTCGAGTCCGACGATACAGCGAAGCGTCGTCGTCTTGCCACAGCCACTTGGTCCGACCAGAGAAACGAATTCGCCGTCTTTGATCGTCATCGACAGGTCGTCGACGGCAACCAGGTCTCCGAACTCCTTGCGCATATCCTCTAACTGAACTTGCATACCCCTGTGATCCCCTCATACCTAGTTAAGTATTTTGCCTCTTTTAGTACGCTGGGCCACACCCCCTCTTCAAGTGCGACCGATACTGGCGCCGGCCAGGCACGACGGGAGTCCCACCAGACGACGCGTATCAATCCTTCTCGTACTGTTCGAGAGCGTCCGTGGCGAGCGTGATCCCGTGTCCGGGTCGATCCGGTGCGATCATCTGTCCGTCTTCGATACGAACCGGTTCTTCGACCAGGTCCTGCCATGGACGGTCCCACCACTCGATGAACGTAAGTTCCGGGAGGGCGGCAGCAACGTGGACACCGATGTTCCCCGGTGCATGGCCGACGTGTGTGAGGACCCCGTATCCGTGCGCGACGGCCGCCGCATCTAGTGAGGTCGAGATCAGTCCGTTTCGGAGATTGAGCACATCGACCGCACGGTTTTCGAGCAGTTCCAGCTTCCCCTCGTAATTGACATACTCGCCCGCATTGATGTGTGCGAACGGAAGGGCCTCGGCCACGTTTCGGAGCCCTTCGACGTCGTCACGGAGGACAGGGTCTTCGTGCCAGTAGATATCGAATCCAGCGTCGCGATAAGCGTGGGCCCGTCGGATCGCTTCTTTCGGGCTCCAGGCCTCGTTGGCATCGATCATGAGGGTGCTATCGGACCCGAGCGTGTCCTGAACTAGAGATAGCCGGTCGAGGTCCTGTTGAATTGTTGGATAGCCGACTTTCACCTTCGCAGCGGTAAATCCGAGTTCCCGATACCGCTCGTAACGGCTGCGGGTGAGATCGTCGTCCTGTGAAAACAGAAGTCCACTCACATAGGCTGGGACCGATGGGTCCGTCGCCCCCAGGAGTTTGTAGATGGGCATGTCGAGGTGTTTCCCACAAAGGTCCCAGAGCGCAAAGTCGACCGCACGTTCGAACCGGTCGGTGGCTGCCCGCGAGTAGCTCCCGCCTCGCGGCCGTCCCATCTGTCCACGGAGGTGAAACGGGGATTCTCCGACCAGTCGCTCGTGGACGGGCTTGAACTGCTCTCGCATCACCGCAACGGGGATAGTCGGATCCACGCGACCGAAGCCGATTCCCACCTCTCCGGTGTCGGTTTCGAGTTCGAGGTAGGTTATCCCGCTGACATGGTCGTCAGTCTGCGAGTCGCTGATCGGCGGATCGGTCGGAACGACGAGCTTGCGAACAGTTGAATCTGTTATGTTCACTGTTCGAGAATATCCGTAGACCACTTACATTAATGTATCGCTGATCGGGCAGTCGCGGGGATCTCCGATCGGCGTCTCGCGTCTGCGATTAGCTCTTCCAGTCACTCGCGAAAACGGTCTGTGGGTGTCGCTCACTAATCGTGTGCGGACGTCGTGCGTGTCGCTGGGGTCCGGTATTCTCATGGACCCGTCAACGAACCGGTAGCGCTGTCACCGGCCGGGACGTGAAGCTGTCAATCGGTTCTACCGTTGCCCGTCGTTTCGGCGTGAAGACGAGCGCCGCCGACTCAAGCGATCTATCGGTTGCGGTGGAATCCACGAGAGTCGGCACGCTCGGACGTAAGTTAGCGCTGACTGGGGACGGGTCTTTACCCCTAGTCGAGCGTGATGTCCCTATATCATATATTATATCTTTCATTAAACTCCGGGTTTTATATATGACACAGACATCAACCCTCGATAAGGTCAGTCGGACGGGTAGCTAACCGTCATCCGCTTCCGGATGCCGTCCCGGCACAGTCCGACACGGTGAACGTGACTGACTGAAGGACATATGAGTTACAAAGCAGGAATAATCGGAACAGGAGGTATCGCCGGCATGGGTATCCTCGGGATGCATGACGCGGAGGCTATCGGAAACGAGAAAATTGACGCGAGTCACGCGGGCGGCTACGAAAACGCACCCCAGCTTGAACTCGTGGCCGTCGCGGATGTCGAGGAGGAGAGTCTCGACACGTTCGGTGAGGCCTGGGATATTCCACCGGATCGACGTTACGTCGGTCACGAATCGATGCTCGCCAACGAAGATCTCGACGTCGTCTCCGTGTGTACCCCCTCGTTTCTTCACGACCGCCACGTGATAGACGCTGCCGAATCCTCCGCCGATCCCGACGTGATCTGGTGCGAAAAACCGATTGCTTCACAGGTCTCTGCCGCTCACGAGATGGTCGAGACGTGCAACCAGACAGATACGGAACTCGTCGTCAACCACTCCTTTCGATTCACCAACAAACTCCAACAGCTCCATCACCTCATTCAGGACAGAAATCTACTCGGCGACATCAGGTCCGTCAGCACACAGTATCGCATGGAGTTGATGCGAAACTCGACACACCTTCTCGACACTGTCCTTTATCTCCTCGACGTGCAGGCAGACCAGGTGAGCGGATACATCAACGGACAGAACGAGGCTGTCGAGTCACTCGGCGCCAAAGAGACGGTCGACGACGCCGGTGGAGGCGGCCATATCGTCATGAACGACGGTACGTTCGTCACCGTCGACTGCACTATCCCGCGCAACATGTCTTCGATGACGCTGTCTTTCATCGGAACTGAGGGGAAGCTCTACCTGAACAACGACGATGGTGAATGGCGCTACTGGACGCTCGAAAACGGTGAACACGTCGAAAAACCCCTTCCGGAGATCGACGGCGCATGGACGTGGGACGACGACTACCAGGAATCGTTCCTCAACGCGGCTCTTCACGTACAGAACCTGCTACTTGGGGAGTCAGAAAACCACTCTCCGGGAACTGAAGCATTGCGGTCACTCGAAATTATCGTCGCGTTCTATCTCTCACACTACACCGGGAGTACCGTCGACATCCCGCTTAAACAACCGTTGCGGGAGATAACGGTTACTTCCTGGTGAGTTCTCAGCGATCCGGGGGCCGGAACCGTGCCCATCGGGTGTCGACCAGCGAACGCGCGTGATTTGCCCGTGTCGCACAGCAGTCCGATCAACCTGTACAATTGGGGGGAGACTGCCAGTAACCAGGTGCCAGCTTAACTACAGTGGTTCACTCAAGCCACGGTGCACCTGGTCGTTCAACGTATCGATTCGTCCGATCGATAGCGTCGATCCGGTCGATGTCCGTGGCATCTAGTGCAAGGTCTCTGGCGGCCAGATTGTCCCGAAGATGGTCCTCACTCGAGGCCTTGGGAATAGTGCAAACGTTGTCCTTCGAGAGCAACCACGCTAGACTGACCTGTGCCTCGCTGACTCCGTGTTTCCGTGCCACGTCCTGAACTTCCGGGATCTGGAACACTTCCCCGCGTGCAAGCGGTGAGTACGCGACCAGATAGTGGTCGTGTTTCTGCGCGTACGAGAGCAGTTCTTCCTGTTGCAACAGTGGATGCATCTCGACCTGATGGGCAAACAGCGGAGCGGTCAGTTCGTCACGGGCCTCGTCGAGTAGCGAAGGCGAAAAGTTGCTCAGACCGATATTCTCGATACGCCCGTCGTCGTGGAGCTCGTCGAACGCCCGCATCGTCTCGTTGGCGTCGTAGTTTCCGACAGGCCAGTGGACATAGAGAATATCGAGATACTCGAGACCCAGTCGTTCGAGGCTGATTTCGAACCCTTCGATGACTTCCTCGTAGCCGAGGCCAAACTTCTCGGCGTGGACCTTCGTCGCGACGAAGATGTCGTCTCGGTCGACATCCGCCGCTTCGATGCCTGCACCGACGTACTCTTCGTTTCCATAGTACTGCGCGGTATCTACGTGTCGATATCCTGTTTCGAGCGCCGTTCGGACAGTCTCGGCACAGACATCGGGATCGGTGTTTTGCCAAGTACCAAGTCCGATCGCTGGCAGTTCGCTCATACCACCTCAAGAGAAGGAACGCATATATTTGTTTTGGGCTCGCGCACTCCGATCACCGTGGTTGCTAATATTCACCGACGCAACCGTCGATCGGCTCTGGAAACAAAGTTAATCGTCGTTCACTATTACTGGACCAGTTTTATGAGGGTGGCCGTCTCAACGACTTCATAACGATGAACTCGTCGAACGAGATCAAATCAACCAGAACTACGTTCGAACTGCTCGAGACGCTCAAAGAGAAGAACGAAGCCACACTCGCGGAACTTACCGAAGAGTTTGACCTCTCAAAAAGCAGCGTCCACAACTACCTCAACACTCTCAGGAAGGACGGCTACGTGACAAAGGAAGGAAATCGCTACCGTGTCGGCCTGAAGTTCCTCAACCTCGGTGGCCATGCACGTCGACGAGAACGGATTTACGCTACTGCAAAACAGGAAGTGACTGCGCTTGCGAAGGAAACGGGCGAGATGACCAACCTCGTCGTGGAAACGAGGGGGAAAGGGATCTATCTGCATCGCGCGCACGGAGAAAACGCTGTTAAAACCGATTCGTACATTGGACAGCAGATCCACCTCCACAACACAGCACTGGGGAAGGCCATTCTCGCTTATCTGCCTGAAGAACGGGTGGACGAAATCATTGACCAGCACGGCTTGCCACGATCGACTGAAAACACGATAACGGACCGGGATGCGCTCTTCGATGAACTGGAGCGCGTGCGTGAAAGAGGGGTTGCGTTCGACGACGAGGCACGTGTCAAGGGGCTCCGGTGTGTCGCGGTTCCCATCGTTACGAATAGTGACGAGGTTGAGGGGGCGATCAGCGTTTCGGGGCCGACCAGCCGTTTCCAGAACGAACGATTCCGGGAGAAATTACCAGCCAGGCTCAGAGACGTCTCGAACATAATTGAGTTGAATACAACGTACGATTAGTAGCTCCTGAGCGGGGTCACGGCCCGTAACGTTGGTAATTCTGAGTGTTTCACTCACACTTATCAAGTTTCAATAGTTGTATGGCTTGGACTTATACTGAACGATATTGAATAAGACACAACATAATCAATGATTACACATTTTAACCCATCATCGACGAACTTGATTCAGTATTGTTGTATAGTCTTGCCATGCTCTTGTGCTCCCCATGTTATCGTGGGGGTGAGAGTCGATAATATTGGATAGAGATTGTTCATCTTGGTCAGAAAAGTTGGGCGATATGCGTTGACTTCGGGGAGTGATGTGCCCATCTAACTAATTTATACAGCATTGTATTTATATTGTTCACCACGGTTCATTGTCCCTGGTTCACAACGAAATTGACTGTGATTGTAGCAATGGTATAGCAGCCAGAGACCAGACTGGCCGAGTGTATACCGTTTCGGCCGGCACTGTTTCAGTACGCAACCACTGGCGTGACTTCCTCCGATCTCGGTCGATTCGACACTGTCCATTTGGGGCCCTGAACAGGTGAGAGGTATCGGTGACCCGTCTCGCAGAACCCGATACGCAAATAGTAGCGTCTTGAAGCGGTTACTGGTGCGTTCCGACTGGTTTCCGTGTCTGTCTCTCGATGGTTTTGCAGGATCGTCAATACCGTTGAACCGGCAGTGCTTCACGGGTATCGGTACCGCCTGTAGGACGCCTAACGTCGTTCTGTTCCCGCTGACGGATAGAAGTGCCCCCCAACCCATTACAAGACTAATACTGTAATTCGATGAGCCGGAGTCATCCAGTAGTACAGCTGGACCACTCTGGCGTCTCAGCGTACCTGTCGATGAAAAATCGACCGATGCAGGACAGATATCTCGAGCCGAAAGACGAGTGCCTCTCGAACGCCGAGATAGAGTCCAGGATCTCCGAGACAGTCGAGATACTCGGCACTGGCGACCACCTGAACCAGATCCCCGAAGAACTCAGCAGATACGGCGCACAGATCGGACTGCCGGAGACAGCGTTCCGGAAGTCGGCCGACTCGCCGGCGAGTCCGTCGACGTTCGGTGTGTACGGCTCCGGATCGTCCGCGTACCCGTCGCTGTAACCACACGACTGGAGGCGAAGCTGGTCGGCGAAGGTGAAGACGAGGGTCGGTCTCTCCGGCATATCCCCGTCTCGTAGACCCGATAATTAACGTTTCGGGTCGCAGCAGAGACCGACTGTGGCCGGAGGGGGCGTCCGAACACTGCGTGCCCGACCACGGGACGGAACGACTCGGGGCTGTGGTCGTCTGGACCGACCGCCGTTCGTTGGGCGAGAGACAACTCCTCGACGGTCGGTCCAGGTAGAGCCCACGACATACGCCCAATTTATCAGAATTCAATCTAATCTATTATTTCGATAATTTTGGCCGGACCGAGTCCCGTTTCCGTACACCGGCGGATGCACCAGCCGACCGGCGACCGCGCTCGACGATAGCAGAAGATAGGCCCTCTGTGGGCGGATAGTGTCCGTACGCAACGGAGACGGCGTCCGTACGCAACGGAGACGACCCGCTATACAGCGCTGGCAGGGAGCGATCGAGAGAACCCGTACGAACACCATCCAAACCGGTGATATAGAAACATAGGGCGCGAATTATTGTGGTCTATCCCTCGCGGATGCCGACTGCCAGTTCCGGGTCGACCTACACGGCAAGTATAGAAATAGTACACATATATTTCTAGTTAGAATACAAAAAATGATATTTTACATATATTTCTGACAGCACCACGACCGAGACGAACCAGACGTCACCACACTCGGGTGGGCAACAGGGGATCAGGCTCGGGAGGGCCGACGTTCGAAGACCCGTCTCGTCGTCGACGAGGCAGATCGAGCACTTTATTCTGCGGTGTGCGCTCGAATGGCACATGTCTCGGTCGGGCAGGTTCCCGGACGGACTGGAGGCGGTCACTCGGATGAGGGCGGTGGCCAGTCGATGACAGCGGTCGTCTGCGTCGGGAGCGCGGTGCTCGACCGGGTCTACGCCCTCACGAATCTGCCCGAACCGGACGGCGGTGCCTTCGTCACCGACTATTCCGAACGCGCCGGGGGTGTCGCCGCGAACGTGGCCTGTGCGCTCGCGACCCTCGAATACGACGCGACGGTCGTCTCGCGAGTCGGCCGTGACGACGCAGCCGACGTGATCGTCGACTCACTCGACGAGTACGGCGTGACCCCCGCCATCCAGCGCGGGGACGGTGAGTCGTCGTACACGCTGATTCTGCGCGGCCCCGACGGTGGTCGAATGATCGTCGCCGGCGGCGACAGCGTCCCCCAGTTGCGACTCTCCGAACGCGACTGCGACCGCTGCCGGGCCGCCGACTGCGTCTTCACGAGCGCCTACGCACCGGAACCGGTCGTCAGCCGTCTCGTCGAACTGCGCGAGTCGGGTGCTATCGAGACACTCGTCTTCGACCTTTCGGGGCCGCTGTCCGAACTCCGGGGCCGCGGGACGAGCCTCCCGACGATCGACGAGGTCGCCGCGACCGCGGATCTCTTCGTCACCAGCGAGGTCGCCGCGCGGTCGTACCTCGACCAGTCCCCCGCCGAGTCCGCGCGCACGATCCGGAACACTGGCGCCGACCGCGTCGCGGTCACCTGTGGCTCGGACGGTGCCTACCTCGCCGAGGGCGACGCCGAACCGGTCCACGTCCCCGCGGTCGACCGCGACGTCGTCGATACGACCGGGGCCGGGGACCAGTTCACCGCCGCGCTGATCCACGCCTGGGTGTTCGCTGGACTGTCACCGACGGCAGCGGGACGGGTGGCTGCTATCGCGGCGGGAGAGAACTGTACCGCGCTCGGGCCGCGTGGCTCGCTGGCGACGCCGGCCGACCTGCCCGACGATCCCGGCCCCTAGTCGGCTCGTGCCGCGTCGACGAAGGTGCGCACCCGTTCGACGTCGACCGGCGCGGTCGTCTCGCCGCCTTCCTTCAGTGCCGTGCCCACGATCACGCCGTCGGCGGGGTCCAGCGTCTCGGCCACGGTGTCGCTCGTGACGCCGCTCCCGACGAACACCGGGACCGGGATCGAGGCGTCCAGTTCGTCCCGGGCGGCGACGACCCGGTCGATATGTTCCCGGTCGGTCTCCTCGCCCGTCCCGACCCCGCTGGCGACGATGCCGTCGGCGTGGCCGCGCTCGACCAGTTCGGCGACTTCCTCCGAGAGGGGTCGCTCGGCGAGCGGGGCGGAGTGTTTCACGGCCACGTCGGCCAGGATCGAGACGTCAGCGTCGAGTCGCTCCCGGAGGCGAACCGTCTCGGGAGCCGCGCCGGTGACGACCCCCTGGTCGGTGAGTCTGGCACCGGTGTGGACGTTGACCCGCACGAACGACGCGCCGGCCGCCGCGGCGACCGATAGCGCGGCCTCGGCGTCGTTCCGGAGGACGTTGACCCCCAGCGGGAGGCCGACCTCGCGGGAGAGGTCCCCGACCAGCGCCGTCATCGAGGCCACGACGTGTTTGGGGACGTCGTCGGCGTAGAAGGGCGCGTCACCGAAGTTCTCGACGATAATGCCGTCGACGCCACCGTCTTCGAGCCGGCGAGCGTCACGGAGCATCGCCTCGCGGACGGCCGCGCGGTCGCCGTCGAACGCCGGGGCACCGGGCAGTGCGTCCAGGTGAACCATCCCGACGACCGGCCGGTCGGTGTCGAAGTCGAGCGTCATCCGTCGTTCTCCAGGGGCGGGTGTAGTTGTCGTTCGTCACGAGGGGCGCCGGGGCACTCCATACGCGATGGGATTCACCGCACGCACAAGTCAGTTGAGACCTGTGTATCGGTCCATGGATGACGGATACGGCTATCATCATCCAGTCAAAGACGTCTGAGACGAAAGAGCGACCGGAACACATATACGAGTTTCCCGTATATACTACTTTACCGTATGAGCGCTACAGACGACCCTCCTCTGTCCCGGAAGCGGTTGCGGACGATCGGCGAGCAACTGGCCAACGACCGGAAGCTCGACATCCTGCGGTTCGCTGCCGAGCGAGAGAAGTTCCGGGTCACCGAACTCACCGACGACCTCGACCTCCCGCACACGACTGCACACGAGTACTGTCGTGATCTGCAGCGAGCGGGGTTGCTGCGTCGCACTCGGGAGAAGCCAGCGGCGTACGCTCCCGTAGAGTTCGACATCCACCTTTCCCTCGAAGAGATCGCGTCCGCCGTCGAGGCGGAGAACCAGACGCTCGCCTACGCGACTGACCAGTACCGCGACGATATCGTCGACGACGTACTCGACGTCTGGGAGCGAGTCGAGGCGGGCGAGTTCACCTATCGGGAGGCGAGCGCCGAACTGGAGATGGACCACGCGGATTTCCTGCGTGTCGCTGCCGAACTGGAACTCCTCGGGTAACGAGTCCGATCGTTCTATGTGACTCGCCTCACGAGGCCGTCGCTATGCGCTGGCCGGCGCCTCGTCGCCATCGACGTCGTCGAGCGGGTAGTCGATGTGCATCTCGATGCGGTCGAACGGGACGACGGGTTGCATTGCGCCGCCGGGACCACCTTCTTCGAGTTCGAGGATACCGAGCGTCTCCAGTCGCTTCAGATCCGAGTGGACGTCGGAGACGTCACGGTCGACGAGGCGAGCGGCCGCCCGCATACTCTCGGGTGCGTGTTCGGCGATCGCTCGAACGAGTTTCAGGCGGAGCGGTGTGAGGCTGTCGACGAAATCGTCGTAGGTTCCGAACTGGAGTGTCGCCGTCCCGTCCTGCTCGGCGATATCGTCAGTCTCGGCGGCCCGGACGAACTGTAGGGCGTCCTCACGGAGCTGTTCTCGGTCGCCAACGGTGATGTGGAGTGTGGTCATATCTGGAGTCGCGTCGGTCGGTATACGGTCAGTAGGGACGGGGCGGATCGCCACCGACGGCGTCCCAGTACTCGTCTGTGTTCGCCCAGAATTCGACGAGTAGGTCTTCCATCCCGGGGAACTCGACGTCGTCGACGTCGCCAGCTGCGGTGTGGTGTTCGTGACCTTTCGTGTCTTCGTGGGCATTGTCGTACCGGACTAGTGTCAGGTCTTCGAGGGTGCCCGGATGGAGCGAATACTTCCAGCCCGAGGGGTAAGTCTCGGTGGTCTCAGTCGGTCGGAGCACGACGTTCTCGACGAGCCCCGCCTCGACGTGCGTGTACTGGAAGACCGGCTCCTGAGCCATCCCTTGCGTGTTGGGAAGTCACCCAACGCCATAAGACCAGCGGTGGTTCGTGACGGAGATGTCGTCGAGGACGCTATTCGATCTCGACGCGCTGGCCGGTTTCGGCGGATCCGTAGAGGGCGTCGATAGCGCGCATGTCGAAGAGGCCGTGTTCGCCGTCGGGTTCGGGGTCGAGACCGCGCTGGAGGCGGTTCGCGAAGTAGTCGAACTCCTCGCGCATCTGGTCGACGGGTTCGGGCCGATACTCGCCCTCGATGCCCGGCCCCGAAATCCGGAGCGTCTTCCGCGTGTTGGGGAAGAACAGGCCGTCGATGCTCAGCTGTCCGTCGGTGCCCACGAACTGGAGCGTCGACGTCACCGCCGCGCTGTGAGAGACCGTACACGACGCGAGCTTGCCCTCGGGGAACTCCAGCTGGAACGCGCCGTGTTCGTCGACGCCCTCGTATTCGGGCTGTACGGACTCCGCGCGGGCGTACACCGCCGTCGGGTCCTCGCCGAGGACGAACCGAAGCGTGTTCAGCGGGTAGATCCCGATGTCGTTGAGCGTAGTCCCGCCCGAGAGTTCGGGGTCGAGACGCCAGCTCGTCTCGTCGGCGAAGTCGAGTATCGTATCGGACATGTGCCCGAGCATCGAGACGACGTCACCGATGGCGCCACCCTGGATAAGTTCGCGAGCGCGACGGGCCGTCGGTTCGGTCTGGAGTCGATACGCGACCATCAGCGGGACGTCCGCCTCCCGGCAGTCGTCGACGAGCGCCCGGGCGTCCTCGACGGTCGCCTCCAGTGGCTTCTCACAGAGGACCGCCTTGCCGTACTCGGCGGCGGGCGCGACGTTGGACCGGTGGAGGCCGTTCGGCGTGCAGACGTACACCGCGTCGTAGTGGTCGGTGGCCGCACCCTCGGCGTACTCGTCGTAGGTGAGCGCTGCTTCGGCCCCGTCCAGGTCGGCCGCGACGGCCTCTGCCTTCTCCGTGGTCGAACTGACCAGGACCGTCGTCTCACAGTGGTCCGCGTCTTCGACGGCGGGGATCGCCTGCTCGCGCGTCCACCAGCCGAGTCCGACCATGGCGAACCTGACGGGCGCTTCGTCGGTCGGTTCCTCCCAGTCACGGGCGCTGAACGTATCGAGGTCCAGATCCATGACCGGTCGTTCGAGGGCCTCTGACAAAATTCCCACCCAAGTCGGAAAAACGCCGGACGGTCCGCTCGCTCTGCTCGAAGTCACGTGACTCGCCTCACGAGACCGTCCAAACGCGCTAACCGGCGCTTTATCGCCGTCGACGCTGTCGACGAGCGGGGAGTCGGTGTGTATCTCGATGCCGTCGACCGTGACTCGGGGTTCCACTCTCGTCGAGGAACGACTACCATATCAAATAAGTGCCTTCCAGGGTTCGACAGAGAGTATGAACCTGCGTGGTGACGAGGGCGGGGATCTGGTCCGCTCTCTGGATTCTTCCTTCTCGCAAGACCAGGTTTCGATGGATCTCACGATGTGTGGACTGCTCGTCGAGAAAGCCGAGGAGATGGCGAAACTGTACGCGAGGCATCGAGACTGGACGACCGTCGAGGAGCGGTGGTTCGAGGAGCGACTCGACGGCCGAAGTACTCGTGGCAGTTCGCGGAAGGTCTACAGCGTGCTGAGTTCGAGGTTCAAAACCGCCGACAGCACCCTCCCGTCGATATCACAGTTGCCGTCCGTCTTCGACCGATGTGACTCCAGGCGCGACAGGGCCCAGGTGCTGTTCTTCTACCTCGTCGAAGACGACCCGCTCGTCGAATTCGTCACGCACGAGTACGTCCGCCGACTGCAGAGACACGGCGCGAGTGGCCTCGATTTCGACCAGGAGACGGTCGAATCGCTGCTCGACGGGTTCCACTATGCCGACGGTGACACGTTCGACTACGCCGACTCGACGACGAACCGCTGGGGAGAGGGGTTCCGGAGCGTGATGCGGGAGACCGGCGTCCTCGAAACGCAGCAGAGCCTGGACGGGCAGGTCCCGAACGTCGGCGACACGCCGCTTCTCGTCGCCTCGGGCTACTCGTGGGCAACCGCGGGCGAGGAGTGGCTCTCGCAACCGCTCGGCTGGCTCTATCTGTTTCAGTCCGAGCAGTACTGGCAGTCGCTGGCGGACCGCCTCGGCGACCATCCGAGCTGGGAAGCGACCGGCATCCACGGCGAACTGCGACTGCAACCGGTCGACGAGACGTACGGCTGGGCAGCGCCGGTGGAGGACGACACGTGACCGACGAGTCGTGGTTCGCCGCCGACGTCGGGGGGGAGTTCAGGGAGTCCGTCCGGATCGACCGCGAAGACGGTGGTCGCGACCATCGTCTCGAGTCGATCGATACCTACCACGTGACCGACGAGGCCGAGGCGTTCGTGTCCGACTTCTTCTCGCGGCTGCTCGGTCGCTCGGAGGACATGCGGTCGGGCGCGAACTACTGGCTCTACGGCTACTACGGCAGCGGGAAGAGCCACCTCCTCAGCGTGCTTCGCGGCCTGCTGGACAGCGAGTGGCTCCGCCAGCGAGACGACGTCTGGAAGCGACTGGCCGGGGACCGAGAGCTGTCGGAACTGCGGACGACCTGGGAGGGGATCCACGACGAGTACGAGGTCGTTCCAGTCTCGGTGAACCTCCTGAAACACCAGGGACAGAAGGAACGCAGCTTCAGCGAGATCGTCTTGCAGGCCGCCCACACGTCGGAGCGGCTCACCGGTGTCGACGGTGGACTCTCCCCGCAACTCGACGTCGCGTACTTCGAGGACTGGTACCGGACGACCGACGCGTGGTCCGACCGGACGGGACGCACACGAGCGACACTCCGCGAGACGGTCTCGGACCCGGAGCGATACGACTGGGCGGACGTCCAGCAGTACGACGCGCTGGCGGAGGTCGTACTACCGACGCTCTTCGAAGCGGAGACGGGGACGGCCGACGGACTGGACGACCTGACACCCTCCGACCTCGACCCCGGGGCGATGGTCAGTCGCCTCGAACAGTTGCGGAGCGACCGCGAGGACGAACTCGGTCGACCGGTCAAACTCGTCGTGTTACTGGACGAGGTGAGTCTGTTCATCGGCACCGATTTCGACCGCCTGACCGAACTCCAGACGCTCGCCGAGAGCGTCGACGAGGTCGGCGACGGCGACATCCAGCTGGTGGCGACGGCACAGGCCAGGATCGAGGACGTCCAGCCGCAGTTCGCGGCCCGGGGGGCGGACTTCAGCATCGTCAAGGACCGCTTTCCCCACCGGTTCGGCCTGCCGAGCAGACACGTCGGGGAGATCTCGAGCCGGCGGCTGCTCGAGAAGACGCCGGAGGGGAGACGCGAAACGGAACGCGTCCTCGAAGGCACCAGCAACGAACCCGAGACGCTGCTCGTGTACTCGGGGATCGAGCAGAACACCGAACCCCCGCTGGACGACGTCGACCGGGACCGTCTCGTCGACTTCTATCCGTTCCTCCCGTACCAGCCGGCGCTGTTCCTCGAGATCCTCTCGAACCTCCGGCGAGAGGCCCACGACCCGGCCAAGTCGATCTTCTCGGGGACGGCGCGGGCGATCCTGGCGCTCGTCCACGGCCTCCTGGGGGAGTGGATGGCGGCCGGCGAGGAGGCACACCTCGTGTCGCTGGTCGACTTCTACGACCTCATCGAGCCGGAACTCGAGGACATCACGCCACAGGACGTCGCTGTCATCGAGGAGATCGAGAACCAGCAGAGACGGGGCGAACTGACAGCACTCGACGTGGACGTCGCGAAGGCCGTGCTGCTCTTCCAGCACGTCCCCGGGACGGTCCCGATGTCCGAGCGGAACCTCGCCGTCGCCGTCCTGCGCGACCTCGACGGCCCGACCGGGTTCCGGATGGAAAACCGTGTCGAGGACTCCCTCCAGCGCCTCCGGAAGTTCGTCCGGCCGACACACGACGAGACCGGTCCGAAGTACGCGTTCACCCACCCGGAAGAACGGGAGATCGTCGAGGCCGCCGAGCGGAACCTCGACGACCCCGACTGGGACGCGATCGTCGAGTCGGTCGACAGCTACCTCTGGGCGGACGTCGTCCGCGACCTCTCGCTGCCGACGGCCGCCGAGTACGGCGACACCGGCGAACAGTACCCCGTCCGCTACGAGTTCAGCGTCGACGGCATCGGTCTGGACACGACCGTCGAGGCCGAAGACGCACTCGACGTCGAGGTCGCCGTCGAGGGGCTGTCGCCGTCGGTGTCCGGGGGTGGCCACGACGGCGACCCGCTCGAATGGACGATCGGCGAGGACGGCCTCGACGACCTCCGCGACAGCCTCGTCGAGTGGTGGTCGCTCAGGGCCGCCGTCGGCGACCACACGCTCCCACAGTCCGTCGAGCGTGACCTCTCGGAACAGGCGGCTCGCGTCCGGAGCAAGCTCGCGGAGGCACTCGGGAGCGGCTCGTTCGACGTCGCCGACCGGGGGGACCGGATCGGCGGGCTCCAGTCGGCGGTCGAGGAGTACCTGGACGTCAACTATCCCGACGACTTCCACCCAGCGATGTTACAGGTCGACGAGGCACACCTGCAGGAGCTTCGCGGGCTCTCGGCACGGGACCCGCTCCCGGCGTGGGCCCGGCAGATCGAGGTCGCGACCGAGGACCCCGAGACCCACGGCGGGTCCATCCAGAACAACGTGCGGGCGTTCACGGGCCAGCAACTCGGCCAGAGCGACGGGAGCCTCGCGATGACCACCGTCCTCGACGGGATCACCGACCGCAAGCCCATCTACGAGGACGCACGCCCCGCCCTCTGTGCGGTCATCTGGGGGCTCTGTCGGAAGGGTGACTTCCGCCCCGTCGACGAGGCCGGTGACTCGCTCGAACTCGATTCCGTCGTCGACCTGACCGAGCTGACGACGACGCGTCTCGAGATCGCGGGGGGGAGCGGCGTCCGCGAGGCGCTCGAAACCGGCGGATTCGTCGACTCGACGGAGACCGTTCCGGACGGGATAGTCAGACTCCAGTCCGCGAACGAGACGCTCGCCGGCCGCCTCGGGAGCCTCGCCGAGGACGTCGAACTGGTCGCCGAGAGCGACGTCGGGACGCGACCCGTCCGGGGGCTGCTCGACTCGTTCGTCGACGCTCTCGAAGACGAGCGACAGGAGGCAGTCGACCGCCACGAGGCCGTGCAGTCACGAGACACCGACTGGCGGCGAGTCGTCGAGGCCACCAGCGACGCACAGGCGTGGTACGAGGACGCCGAGGACGTGTGGACGCTCCGCCTGCCGGCGCTGGCACAGCTCGACGCCCGGCTCACCCTCGCCGGGCAGTCGTTCGACTGGCTCACCGACGAGTGCGAAACCGCCCGCCGGACGCTCCGGGACAGTGTCGCGGAGTACGACGACGAGTGGTGGACACACGACGGCTGGGACGGGTTCAACGACGCCCGGGCCGTCTCGCCCTCGCTGGACGACGCCGTCGAGGCCGCGTGGGAGGGGTTCCGGGCCTCGACCGACGTGGACGCGTTCGTTCGGACACTCGAGGAACACCCGTGGGTCCGGCCACCGACGGAGTTCGGGTCACACGTTCGCCCCGCCTTCGAGAACGAGTACGTCACGCCGCTCCGGCGTGCTGTGTCGTGGTACGAGAGCGTCTCGGCGGCTGTCACCACCGTGACCGGGGACACGACGGGCACAGCGGCGGACGACTTCGTTCGGGCGACGGACACGCTGGTCGATACGGACCCACTCCGGGAGGTCACGGGCCGGGACGTCGACGCGTTGCGGGCCACGTTCGACGAGTTGCGGGCGATCGTCGGCGACCAGCCCCCGTCGGACGTCACCGCAGTCGGGTTGCTCCCGTCGGACCGGGAGTCGCTGGACGCCACGCTCGAACGGCTGGTCGAGCGCCACGACCTCAGTATCGAGCGGACGGAGACGGGGGTGGTCGTCCGATGACGAGCGATCGTCCCCTCCACGACTTCGAAGAGCGACTCGCCCGGTTCGCGGACGGGCGTCGCGGTATCCGGAACCCGTTCGTGATCGTCCCCGTCCAGCCGAAGTACGAGCGACGCGTCGCCGACCGTCTCGTCGAGTGGGCGGAGGACCCACACGAAACCGGGGAGTTCCCGGAAGACGGAGCCGTGCAGGTTCTCGGGCTGGACGAGCTGTTCGTGGAGACCGACGTCTTCGACCTCGCGGTCGACCTCGGCGACCGGTCCCGGCCGGCGACGATCGAGGGCACGATGCAGGACCGACTGGCCGAGGAACTGGTCGCGGTCACGGTCGAGGAGATCGCGGCACCCGACCAGCAGCGACACGTGGTGGTCCTGACCCACCTCGGAAGCCTCTACCCGTTCACCCGGGCCTCGGAACTGCTGGACGAACTCGACCGCCGGAACGTCCGGTCGACGGTCGGCATCCCGTTCCCCGGTGACATCGTCGGCGGGAAGCTGAGCTTCTTCGGCGAGGAGTCGCGCAACTACTACCCGGCCCACCAGATCGACGGCCGCATCGAGGGGGTGCATCTCCAGTGAGCGACCGCCGGATCCACGACGTCTTCCAGCAGTCACCCACCCGCGAACTCGAAGAGGTCCAGAAGGTCAACGCGAGAGCGCAGGCCGAAAACGACGTCCGCGAGTTCTACGAGACCGAGAGCGCACGGGAGGTGCTCACGACCCTCGGGAGCCTCGTCGACAGATATCCCAGCGAGGGGCCGCGTTTCCTCTACATCTCCGCGACGTTCGGGTCGGGGAAGACCCACCTCCTGAAACTCGCGGGGTTCGCCGCCGACACCGGGTCGGAACACTCCGACCTCGGCGAGGAGCTGGCGAGCCGGTGGCCGGGCTTCCAGTCGTTCAGACAGAGCGTCGCGGACTCCCACGTCGACCGCCTGAAACCGGTCTTTCTCAATCTGCTCAACCGCGACGCGTCACAGGAGCCGCCCCTCCCCTATCTCGTCTACGAGGCGATCGGTCGTGAACTCGGCTATCGGACGGACCCGAACTGGTTGCTGGAGTGGGCGTGGCACCTGGACACGAACCACGGCGACTGCTGGGAGCGACTCCAGGAGATCGAACACGACGGACGGACCTTCGAGGAGGTGTACGACGAGCGAGCCTCGCTGCGGAGCTGGCTCTACGGGGCCGTCCCGAAGCTCGACGACTCGCCGTATCGCTCCAGCGACGAGGTGAAACGGTCGGTCGACGACGCCGTCGAAGCGGTCTCCCCCGACGAGTTCGACCCGGCGGACCTCGTCGAACGGGTCGAGGAGGCACAGGACGCCCTGAGTACCCCCAGGACCGAGACGGAGCTGCTGATCGGTCTCGACGAGGTGGCGCTGTTCATCGGCGACGGCCGCCACCGCTACCGGGAGTTTCGGGAGACGATGGCGGCGTTGACCGATCCCGCGACGGGGCCGAACCCGCCGGTCGTCGGGACGGGGCAGTACCCCTTCCAGCGTATCCACGGGGAGTTCGAGGACTTCGACGTGACCGACGAACCGTGGTGGGGGACACAGGAGCCCCTCGTCGGGGCCGACACCGAGGTCATCGTCCGCAAGCGGTGGCTCCAGAAGGACGGCGACGGCGAGCAGGCGGTCACCGCGGCGGTCCGTGAACTCCCCGACCTCGCGCTCGACGCGTACTCGGAGGTCACGGGCGCGGACCCGGACGCGGTCGAGTCCTACCCCTTCCGCGAGTACGACCTCGGTCTGTTGCGCACAGTGATCCAGCAGCTGATGCCCCGCGGTCGCGTGACCGAGGACGAGTACGTACAGGGGCGGGCGCTGCTCATCCTCGTGCGGTCGCTGTTCACGCGGTTCGAGTGGGGCGAGAAGCCGGTCGGTGCGCTCGTGACGTGGGACGAACTGTACGACCTGCTGGTCGCGGAGACGACGTACGTCCCGCTGTGGGTCCAGGAACTGGTCGACAACAGGCTCGTCCCGTCGGCCGGCGGGGACGGAGACGCGTTCCCGGTGCGGGTCGCGAAGGCGCTGTACCTCCTGAATCAGGTGCGCTCGGACGTGCCCTCCACGCCGGCGAACCTCGCCCGGCTGATGGTGGGGTCGACCGACGCGTCACTCCCGGCAGTCCAGGACGACGTCGAAGCGGCGCTGGCCGACCTCGTCGAGGACAGGAAGGTGCTGACAGAGACGAACGACCGCGGGGACGAGGAGTACCTGCTCGTCTCCGAGGAACAGGGTGACGTCCTCGACCGGGCACAGCGACGTGCGGGCGAGATCTCGTCCCACCGGCTGTCGGCCAGACTGGAGACGTCCCTGCAGGAGGGGAGCGACCACCTCCTCTCGGCGGGCAGTCGCCACGAGGTCGACTTCGAGAGCGAGCGCGACGTCCCGCTCCGGTTCGACTACTCGGTCCTCGACCCGGTAGAGCGGGCCCCTACCCGGGAGTTCGACGCCGTCCGCGTCAGACTGGTCGCCGACCGCCCCGACACCGTGGCCGACCAGGTCGAGGCGTGGCAGTCGGCCAACGAGGGGCGGGACGGCGGCGAACACGTCCTCGTGGCCGTCGAGATCCCGGAGTCGACTGTCGAGCGCCTGCGGGAGGTCGTGGGGATGGGGGAAGTCCTCTCCGAGGAGACCGACACCTACCCCGAGCTGGAGTCCGACCACCGTGACGAACAGCGCGCGCTCGAATCGACGGTCCGCGACCGGCTCGCCGAGGCCGACGTCTACGTCCCCACCGGCGACACGAGAGGTCGGTACGGCGACGTCTTCGAGCAGGTCGTCACGGGACAGGTGCAGTCGGTCTTCGGCCGGACGAGGTACGTCCTGACGAACGGGATCACCGAGGTCGACGACGCCGAGCGGATGGCACAGTTCTTCCGCGGCGTCGGCGACTGGCCGCTGTCGAGCGAGGACGCCCTCACGCTCGGCGTGGACACCGACCGGGCGGAACTCGCGGACGGCTGGTGTCGGGCGTTCCTCGACGACCACCGCGACGCCCAGTCGCTCCGCGGTGAGGAACTGCTCGCCCGGACCGTCCGGCGCGGCGGCGACTACCGGGGAACCCCGCGGGAATCGGTCGCGGCGCTGCTCGTCACGCTCGCGACGGCCGGCGAGGTCGCACTCAGACGCGACGACGAGTACCTCACCGACCCCGGAGAGATCGGCCGGGCGGTCAGGAACAGGACGAACCTGGCCGACGTGCAGATCCGCTTCGAGTCGCTCGACGGCGTCGACCCCGACCGGATCCGGGAGACCGTCCGGACGCTCGTGGGCGAGTCGCCGGCGGGGAACGACCCGGACGCGTGGCTCTCGGAGCTGACGGCGTGGGTCGACGAGAACAGCGTGCTCGTGAAACGGGTGCTCCGGGGTGTCAGCAGGGAGTTCGGCGAGGACGCGTCGCTGGACGAGCTGGCGGACGCCCTCGAACCGGCGCTCGGCGGCGAGACGCTCGAACCGGAGGACGTCGCGACCGACGCGGTCGAGCGACAGGCCGACCGGTTCGCCCGGGCGATCGACCTGTTCCGGCCGGACGAGGACGGCGAGACGCTGTGGGAGCGGTTCAGCGAGCGCACCTCAGAGATGCAGCGGCTCCACCCCGGGGCCGACGTCACCGGCGACATGCAGGGCATCGCGGGCGGGACAGAGGTGCCCGACGCCGACGAACTGCGGGCGACGATCGACGAGGCCGACGCCCACAGACGGCGCGTCGTTCGCGAGCAGTACGAGCGGGTCACCGGCGAGACGCCCGACCCGACCGACGAAGACCCCGCGGACGTCGTCTCCAGTCTGGTCTCGTGGCTCTACGCCCACGACGGGAGCAGCAAGGAGACAGCCGACCGCGTGGTCGTCGAGTTCGAGGGTGTCACGATCGACGACCTGTACGGGCTCTTCGAGACGGCGTGGGACGGCGGGTTCTTCGCCGAGGCGGACCTCGTCGACCCGGCGGTCGCCCAGCAGGCCAGGCGGTACGCGAGAGCGCGGCGACTCCTGGAATCGCCCGGGGGCGAGACGAGTCTCTGGTCACAGCTCCGCGACGCGTCGAAGCGACTCGAAGACGAGTATCCGAACCACCCGGTCACCAGTGACGTGGCGGAGACGCTGGCGCGGTCACAGCCGCCGAGCGTCGACGAGGTCGAACGACTGCTCGACGCGGCCGATGACCCGTTCACAGTCGACGAACGGCTGGCCGAACTCGCCGACGAACTGCAGGCCGAGTATCCCGACCACGAGACGACCGGAGCGGTGGTCGACGCCGTGGCGGGGAACCCGTCGAGCGACGAGGTGGGCGAGTTGATCGAGGAGGCCGAACAGCTGCTCGACGGTGTGAACGAGCAGTTACGGCGGATACAGGAAGTGATGGACGACCTCGAGGACGGGTCGGTGGTGCTGGTCGAGTCGCTCGACTGACACGGGCGTCGCTGCTGGTTTCAGCGGTCGTCGAACGCTCTTTCGGGGTCCTCGCGTACCGACTCGCAGTCGGTGACCGGCGGGCGTACAATACACGGCTTTCCGTCCGGAGTCCTGTGCGAGACGGTCAGGGACCACAGCGATGTTCGTCGTGAGCGTGGTTTCACCGGGGAACGCCCGTCCGGTGACACGGGTCACGCGAGAGTGGAGACTCACGCATCCCGAGTTCACCTGTGATGTACAGTACCGGTGGCTGGTGTCCCGTCGCGACGTGGAAATCTTCAAGACGCTACCGTGGTTCTACGTGAGACATCGCTGACTCTCACATGGACGGGAATGCTGCGGTTCCGCGAAAGGCCCAGCTCGACAAGGAAGAGCGCGAACATCTCGAAGACGTCGTCACGGAGATGCGCGACCGCGTCGAGGCCAACGTCCGCTACCAGCTCGAAGCCGAAGGGCTCGACGAGCGCCCCGGCGAGGACGCGTCCCCGAGCGACGAGCAAGCGGAGCTCGTCGAGGCCATCGAACTCGAAGGTGTCGACGGGAGCGACTGGGACGAGCGCTACCAGCAGTACGTCACCGGCGTCGGCTACACCATCGTCAACCGCCTCGCTGCGCTGCGCTGTATGGAGGTCCGAAACTTCGTCGACGAGGAGGTGACGCGCTTTCGCGAGGACGGACTCACTCCGGCGGCCGACCGCCTGGTCACCGAGGAGTTCATGCTCGAAGCAGAGGCGGTCCTCGAAGCCTACCGCAACGCGTGTGACGACCTCGCCGCGGAGATCGAGATCCTCTTCGACCGCTCGTCGGCCTACAGTCTGGTCGACCCCGACGACGACACCTACGAGGACCTCTGTGCCCTCCTCGACGAGGTGCCCGACGAGGTGTGGCGGGCCGACGACGTGCTCGGGTGGGTCTACGAGTACTACAATCGCCCCGTTGTCGAGGCGCTCGACGCGAAGAACACGCTCGAACCGGACGACGTGGGGCCGGCCAACCAGTTCTACACGCCCCACTGGGTCGTGCGGATGCTCACCGACAACTCGCTGGGAAAGCTCTATCTCGAAGCCACCGGGCGCGAGTCGGCAGTCCCGGACCCGTCGGCGCTCGGCCCCGAAAAGCGCAGGGAGCGCCCGGTCACGCCGGAGGACAGCCCCACCGTTGCCGAACTCTGTACGTACCTCATCCCGGACGCGGAGGCCGGCGACGCCCCCGAGTTCGGCCACCCCTCGGAACTGCGCGTTATCGACCCGGCGTGCGGGAGCGGGCACTTTCTCCTGTACGCGTTCGACGTGCTGGAGCGCATCTGGTGGGCCGAGACCGACCTCGACCGGGCGGCGGTCCCGGCGAAGGTGCTGGAACACAACCTCACCGGCGTCGACATCGACCTGCGCTCGTGTCAGCTCTCGGCGTTCAACCTGTACCTGAAAGCCCGGACGCGGACTGAAGAAGCGGGCGGCCAGTTCGAGATGCCGTCCGTCGACATCGTCTGTGCGGACGCCCGCGTGGCGGAGGTCGAGGCGGGTGCCGAGGTACTGGACGGGATCACTGGCGAAGGGACGGACCTGCGCGACGCGCTCGGCGAGATCATCGACACGTTCCAGCACACGGAGGCGCTCGGGAGTCTCCTCGACGTGAGCGGGGTTCTGGAGGACGCGTTCGAGAGCCGGCAGACCGAACTCTCCGACTGGGGTGACGGGAGCCACGGCTCGCTCAATTCGTTCCTGCAGGCACTCCGCGAGGCTGTCGACGAGCGCACGTCCGACTCGTTCGGCGAGCAGAACCTCAGGAGCTTTCTGAACCTCCTGGTGGTACTGACACGGGAGTACGACGTCGCGCTGATGAATCCGCCGTACGGTGCCGGCGGGCGGATGCCGGGTGACGTGACGGCGTACGTCGACGAGCACTACGAGTACGGCCCCGAATACTACATCAACTTCTTCGAGGCGTGCGACCGGCTGGCAAAGCGGAACGGACGCGTCGGGATGATCGTCCAGCGGTCGTTCATGTACAAGAGCAGTTTCCGGGACTTCCGCGAGGATTTCGTCGGCACGCTCGGCGCGTTCGACTTTCTGGCAGAATACGGGAACGGCGTGCTCGACAGGGCCACGGTTCGGACGGCCGGAACGGTCGTTCGGACGGGCCGCGGCGTCGACGAGGACGCGGAGGGGCTGTTCTACCGGCTCCACGACCTGGACGCCGGCGAGAAACAGCGCGGGTTCCTCGAATCGGCGTTCGGCGACGGTGCGGGAGAGGGCGGCGTCGAGAGACAGTACCGACGGCGGCTGGGGGAGTTCTCCCGGATCCCCGGGAGCCCCCTCTCGTACTGGGTGCCGCTCGCTCTCCGGGACCTGTACGACACCGACGTTCACCTCGACGCGAACAAGGGCGGCATCGACGGGGAGAGCCTCGGAACGGTGAGCGTGGGGCTGTGCACGGGCGACGACGGCCGATTCGTCAAGAAGTTCTGGGAGACCGGCGGCGACGGGAACTGGCACCCCTTCGCGAAAGGCGGGGAGGACGCCTGGATGCTCCCGCGCGTCAACCTGGAAGTCGACTACAGCGTCCGGGAACTGGAGAGCCAGCTCGGGTCGAGAGTCCAGAATACTGACGACTACTTCAGCGAGGCGCTGACCTACACGTACATGAAAGAGAGTGGCCGACGGTTCGGCTACCTCCACGAGTCCTCGATATTCGGCCACGCCGGGAAGGTGTTCATCCCGGACGACGACAGCTGGACCACCCTCGGCTACCTGAACAGCGACGTCGTGACGTACCTGATGCTGGCCCAGACTCCCGAGAGACACTGGGAGGTCGGTGAGGTCTCGAAACTCCCCTGGCACGGAGCGCTGGCGGGGAACGCCAGGATCAGCGAGCTGACACAGCGGATGGTCGGGTTAGTCGTCTCCCGTCGGCGCCACGACTTCGACTCCCCCCACTACACCGGACCGGCGATACTCCAGTGTACCGACCACGACGCCGAACTCGCGACCCACGCTGGCCACCCACACAGGGAGTTGCTCGACGAGCTGGAGCTGTACGAACCGGACCCCGACGGGGAACCCGAGACGATACGGGAACTCGCAGTTGCCGGGAGCGAATATCGGGCGGAGATCGACGCCGGACTGGAGGAGCTGGCCGGGGAGGTCGAACGGGAGATACACTCCCATCTCGGCGTCACCGACGCCCAGGCCGACCGCATCGACGCGGAGATCGCCCTCCGCACGAACGAGGACCCCCGTGAGCGTCGCCGACCCGACGGCGAGTCGGTCGAGAGCGGGGACGTCGACGTCGCGGGGATGGTCGAAGACCTCCTGCTCCACTGTGCGGTCCGTGCGGTTTCGACCGCCGACGACGGGGTCGTTCCGGTCTCGGAAGTCCGCGGCGAGGACGACCTCCTCACCCGCGTACGAGCGGAGTTCGAGCGTATCTGGGGGGAGCAGGCCGGCGCTCGCATGGCCGAAGTCGACGGGATACTCGGGGACCGGCCCGCGACCGGGGAGGCCTATCCGAACCTCCGGGCGTGGCTCGAAACCGAGCTGTTCGAACACCACGTCTCGGAGTTCGACCGGACACCGGTCCTGTGGCGGTTCTCGACGAGACGGCTCGTCCCCGACGCCGACGGGGAGGGGTTTGGCTGTCTCGTCGACTACCACCGGATGGACGCGAGCGTCTTCGACCGACTGCAAAACCGGTACCTCGAACCGAGACGGACACACCTCCGCGACCGGCTGGAGACGGCGAACAGCCGCCGGAACGACGAGTCGCTCTCGGCCGCCGAGCGTGCCCGGGCAACCGGGGCGTACGAACGTTGCGAGAGCGGGCTCGAACAGATCGGTGTCTTCGAGAGACAGCTCGGCGAACTCGCGGAACCCGACCCGCGGGAGTGGCCCGAGGCGAACCGGGAGCGCGCCGCCAGGGCGGCCGAGCGCGTCGCGGCGTTCCGGGAGCGGACGGCCTCGCGGTTGCACGCGCTCGAAACACTCGCCGGCATGGACGACGTGGACATGGAAGCCCTGTTCAGCCCCTCGTTCTACGACACCGTCCGGGACAACCGGGACGGGTGGCTCGACGCACTCGACGACCTGCAGGCCGCCTTCGAGGCCTACGCCCGGGACGGGACCGAACCCGTCGCACCCCATCACTACGACCACTTCGAGTACTACGACGACCTCGTCGGCAGCGCTCACTTCGCGAGCAACGGGATCCTCTTCACGACGTACTACTTCGAGCAGTTCGCGGACGTCGAGCAGTCCCAGATCGGGGACGGCGGCGTCTCCGAACGCCAGCAGTTGCTCTCGGACCTCGGCACCGACGTCGACGAGTACAGGCGCCTCGCCGCCGAGATCGCCGAGGACTGTGCGGAGATCGCCGGGGACGTCCCCGCCGACTGGTCCGACCGGGCGCTCTCGGAGATCACGACCGCGGGCTACCAGCCGAATCGGAGACACGGCGTCGCGGTCAACATCACACCGCTCGCCGAGGAGAACGTCGTCCCCGAGATCGTCGAGGAGAGGGTGCTCTGAGCCATGCAGGCGACACAGACGCTCCCGGACGCCGCGAAAGACACCATCCGCCAGGAACTCGACCGCGCGGAGTCGGACGACCCGGTCGTGCTCTGGTGGGACGACGGCAACTACCTCGAAGACGTCGTCCGGCAGGCGTGTGCCGACCTCGGCGTCCCGCTGAAAGTCGCCGAGCAGACGCCGCTGGAACTGCGCGCCGACCCGGTCGACGGCGAGCAGGTCTGGTACGTCCCCCACGTCAAAGACCCCGGGGACGGAGCGGGCGACTACGACTGGTTCCGGGACGTCCAGTCCACGGGGGGCGAGGTGGAGACGAGCATCGAGGACCTCGCCGTCGACGTCTTCGGGAGCGAGCGGATCCAGGCGTGGGAACTGAAAAGCGCCGCCACAGCCGACGACCCCGAACAGCGCCGTGAGGTCGCTCGGATCCTCCACGACCAGCTCACCGGCGGCCGGCTCCCGACGCTCGAACAGCTCCGCACCCGGATCGTCACCGGCGGCTACACCGACCCCGTGGCGTTCGTCCTGGAGCACGGCTGGGCCGACATCGACGACGACCCGGGGACCGTCGACCAGCTGACGGACCTGCTGGTCAGCGAGGGCGTCGAGGCGGTCGCCGGCGAGACCGACCCCGCGGCCATCGAGACCGGGACGCGCCGGTGGGCGGTCGCGGAGTGGCTGATCCACGCCGGCGCCGACGCCGACCGCTTCCCGGGCGAGTTCCGGGCCGAAACCGCCGGCGCGCACGACCCGCCCGAACTAGAGTCCCTGCTGAACGACACGACCGCGCCCGACTCCATCGCCGGTCGATACCTCGGCAGGGCCATCTGGCCCGACGTCGTCGAGGGCGTCGACGACCCGTGGGACCTGTCGAGTTGCATCGTCGACGCCGCACTCGAACGCCGTCTCTGGGAGACCTGGCACGCGTCCTTCGAGGCCGGCGACTACGAGACGTGTCTCGACCGGGCCGAGACGCGACACGACGCCCTCCTGGGGAGCGAGGACGCCCGCGGGAACTACCGCGGTGGCTACGGCCCGGAGAGTCCGTGGACAGAGACGTGGGACCAGGCCGCGGAGCTCGCCCGCCTCGCACACCGGCTCGACACGTGGGACGAGAACGCGCCCGACGACGTGGTCTCCCTGTACGCCGACGAAGACGACGGGACCTGGCAGATCGACGACGCCGTCCGCAATCTCGTCGTGTCGGGCCAGCCGGAGACCGGCCTTCCCGACGACCACCCGGCGACCGGGACCCTCGACGACCTCCGCACCGGGCTCCAGTCGGAGTACGTCGACTACCTCGAAGACCTCGGCGACCACGTCACGGAGACGATCGAGGCCGGTGCCCCCTTCGTCGAGGCGGACCACGCCTACCAGTTCTTCACGAAGGAGGCCGACGGCCTGGAGAGCGGGCAGACGGTCGCGCTGTTCGTCGTCGACGCGCTGCGACTCGACCTCGCCCGTCGCCTCGCGGACGAACTGCGCGAGTACGTGGCGACGCTGCGAGGCGACGCCCCCGAGTTCGCCGTCGAGGAGAGCGTCTGGCTCGGGGCGCTCCCCTCCGAGACCGAGTTCGGGAAGGCCGCGCTCACGCCCGGCGAGGTCCAGATGTTCGACGTCTCGCTCGTCGACGGGGAGTTACAGCCGCTGCGGAACGACCGCGAGGTCACGACGAACCGGCGCAACTCGCTGCTGGCGGGCGACGGCTGGACGGTCACTCGCGAGGCTGACGAGGGCTGGCAGTCGACGCGCGTGGCCTACTTCGAGAACGACCTCGACGACATGGGCGAGAAAGCACTCGGCGACCTCGAAGCGATGCTCGCCCGGCGCGTCGACTCGCTCGCGGAGTTCATCGGGACGAAACTCGAACAGGGCGAGTGGGACCAGGCCTACGTCCTGACCGACCACGGGTTCGTCCTCCTGCCCGACGGCGTGACCCCGGAGAAGATCTCACGACCGACGGAAGCGTCCGACTCCGGTCGTCGGTGGATCGCCGGCGAAGACGTCGACGAACACTCGCCGGGCGTGTTGCTCGACGGCAGTGCTCGCCTGGGGTATCTCGACGCGAACGTCAGCGTCTTCGCGAGCCCGCTCAAGCGGTTCAGCAAGCAGGGCGTCGGCGACGCTCGCTTCTACCACGGCGGGCTCCTCCCACAGGAGTTCGTCCTGAACTTCGTCAGCATCACGCAGGGGTAGCCCGCCGCTCCGGCATGGACAATCTTCAAGACGGTGCCGCAGGACTGGGGAGATATCACTGGTTCTCACATGGACGGGAATGCTGCGGTTCCGCGAAAGGCCCAGCTCGACAAGGAAGAGCGCGAACATCTCGAAGACGTCGTCACGGAGATGCGCGACCGCGTCGAGGCCAACGTCCGCTACCAGCTCGAAGCCGAAGGGCTCGACGAGCGCCCCGGCGAGGACGCGTCCCCGAGCGACGAGCAAGCGGAGCTCGTCGAGGCCATCGAACTCGAAGGTGTCGACGGGAGCGACTGGGACGAGCGCTACCAGCAGTACGTCACCGGCGTCGGCTACACCATCGTCAACCGCCTCGCTGCGCTGCGCTGTATGGAGGTCCGAAACTTCGTCGACGAGGAGGTGACGCGCTTTCGCGAGGACGGACTCACTCCGGCGGCCGACCGCCTGGTCACCGAGGAGTTCATGCTCGAAGCAGAGGCGGTCCTCGAAGCCTACCGCAACGCGTGTGACGACCTCGCCGCGGAGATCGAGATCCTCTTCGACCGCTCGTCGGCCTACAGTCTGGTCGACCCCGACGACGACACCTACGAGGACCTCTGTGCCCTCCTCGACGAGGTGCCCGACGAGGTGTGGCGGGCCGACGACGTCCTGGGCTGGGTGTACGAGTACTACAACGTCAAACTGCTCGACGACCTGCGTCGGAAGGGCGACCGCGAGGGGTTAGAGCCGGAAGACGTGCCCGCCGCGAACCAGTTCTACACGCCCCACTGGGTCGTGCGGATGCTCACCGACAACTCGCTGGGCAAGCTCTACCTCGAAGACCGGGGCGAGTTACGGGAGACCGTCGAGAGGCAGGACTCCCTCTCCCCGGACGAGCGCAAGAACCGGCCGCTCTCGCCCGACGAGTCGCCGGACATCGCGGATTTCTGTACCTATCTCGTGCCCTCCGAAGAGGAGGGCGACCCGCCCGACTTCGACGGACCCGAGGACATTCGCGTCATCGACCCGGCGTGTGGGAGCGGGCACTTTCTCCTGTACGCGTTCGACGTGCTGGAGCGCATCTGGCGAGCGGAGACCGACCTCGACGACGCCGAGATCCCCCGGGAGATACTGCGACACAACCTCTACGGCGTCGACCTGGACATGCGAGCGTGCCAGCTCGCCGCGTTCAACCTCTATCTGAAGGGGCGGACGCGTGCCGAGGCCGAGGGAGCCAGCGGCTTCGACATGCCCGAGGTCGGGATCGTCTGCGCCGACGCGAAAGTGGCCGACGTCGAGGGCGTCGAGGCGGTGTTCGAGGAGGTTGCCGACGGGAAATCCGACGTGGAAGACGCACTCCGGCGGGTCCTCGACGCGTTCGAGGAAGTCCACGGTCTCGGGAGTCTGCTGGACGTCCGCGGGACGCTCGGCGACCTGTTCGAGGACGAAGTCGACGAGGGCAGTGTCCAGATCACGCTGGACGACGACCCCCGAGAGGACCACACACTCGGGCAGATTCTCCACAGTTTGAGAGAGGCTGTCGATCAGCACCGCGAGGAGGATTCGTTCCTGGCGCAGGACTTGCGGAGTTTCGTCCGGTTGCTGGACGTGCTGGCACAGGACTACGACGTGGCGCTGATGAATCCGCCGTATGGGTCGCGGAATCGTATGCCCAATATTGTGCAAGACTACGTGGAAGGCCATTACCAATACACCTCGGAATTTTATATCAACTTTTTCGAAGTTTGTGACCGTATCACGAAATCTAATGGACGAGTAGGCATGCTGGTCCCGCGTAGCTTTATGTATAAACACCGTTACGAAGACTTCAGATCGGACTTCGTTGGAGGAGAGGGTAGTTTCGATTTTCTAGCAGAATACGGGATCGGGGTTTTAGACAACGCTACCGTCCGAACAGTTGGCACTGTTGTCCGTTCAGGAGTTAATCAAACTTCGTCCGGGACATTCCTCAGACTCCACGACATAGATACCAAACAAAAAGAGGAAACGTTTGTAGACGTCTTGGCAGATGAGTCAGTGGACGGTACCGACCGACTCTTCGAAGTGAAACTGGAAGAATTTTCTCGGATACCTCGAACACCGATCTGCTATTCGATTCCCAATGAGGTGAGAGTTCTTCACGACACGAGTATCAAATTAGACGCCGAACATGCAGGAGTAGATGGCGAATCGGTTTGTAATGCTGTCCCGGGTTTACAGACAGCGAATAACGAACGGTTTGCTCGGTACTTCTGGGAGGTGGAAGATTATCGAGCCTTCAAACCTATTGCCAAGGGAGGGGCTGATGCTTGGATTATTCCACCGATCTCAGAAACTGTAGAGTGGGAAGATGATGGAACCTCCTTAAAGCGGTCTAGTCCGACAATTCGTATTCGGAACGAAGAATTATATGGCAAATCCGGTCTGAGCTGGACATATATAAAGGACACTGGCCGTCGATTTGGATACTACCCCGGAGGATTATTCACCAATACTGGCTTTATGCTTTTTCCGAGATCAGAGATCTCGTTGTGGAAGATGATGGCGGTTCTAAATTCCAGTTTATATCACAACCTGTTCCTCTCACTTACTACTGAAAGGCACTGGAACGCAGGTGAAGTCGGTAGTGTTCCCTGGCTTGAACAGTTGGAGGAAATAGACGAACTTCAGAAATTCGCGCGTGAACAGTATCAAACCGTTCTAGAGCAGCGCATTGATGAGCCTGTTAGTCCATATTATCGGGGCCCGTCTTTGCTTCCAGACAGTCGGTCTGAATTTTATTATAATCATCCTCACGTAGACAAACTCGAAGACATCGACGTAGATTCGAAATTCGAGACAGATATTCAAAATTCCGAGATTAAGAATATCGCCAGAAGGAATAAGCAATCAGAACTTCGACGGAGACAGAAGCTAGAGAGTTTGTCAGATGAGATCGATTCCCTGATCTATGATAAAATCGGCCTTTCCGAGACAGTACAAAAGAAAATCCAGCAGGAGATATTTCTACGAACAACCGAGGATCCAGAGGACCGCGAAGTCCCCGATCCCGAGTCCGTTCCCGACGTTCCCGACAACCTCGACGAGCAGGTGAGAGACCTCGTCCACCACTTCGCGATGGAGGCAGTCCGCGAGGAACCGGACGGCATCGTCCCGCTCGAAGGGACGGACGACCAGGCGGACATGCTCGACCGCATCGTCGAGCGATTCGAGGACGCGTACGGCGAGTACGCCGAAGACAGACTCGTTGAGGTCGACGACATCCTCGGAGCAGAATCGGCCGACGACGAAGCCTACCCCAACCTCCGGTCGTTTATCGAGGACGACCTGTTCGCCTACCACGTCGAGACGATGGAGAACACGCCGATCCTCTGGAAACTCACCACTGGCCGACTCCTCGCCGACGCGACGGGGGAGGGCTTCGCGTGCTTCGTCGACTATCACTCCCTCGACGCCGGCCTCTTCGACCGCCTGAACACCCGGTACCTCGAACCGCGGAAAGCCGAACTCCGCGAGCGCCGGTCGGCGGCGAACCAGCGCCGGGACGACGACTCCCTCTCGACGGCCGAACGCGCCGACGCGACCGCCGAGTTCGAGTTCTGCTCCAGCGCCCTCGAAGGGATCGCCGAGTTCGAAGACGTGCTGCAGGAACTCGGCGACACGAACGAACGGGAGTTCGACGCCGACGACCGGGAACTGGTCGACGAGCTGGCGCCGAAAGTCGCCGCGTTCCGCGCCGAGACCGCCGAGCGCATCGCGACGCTGGAGACGCTCCGCGAGCGCAACGGCGAGGCGTGGTTCCGGGACACCTTCTCCGACGGCTTCTGGGACAAGGTCGACGAGTGGCGCGAGGAGTGGCTCGACGCCCTCGACGAACTCGAACGCGCCTGCGAGGCCTACGCCCGACCCAGCGACGAACCCGTCGAAGCGCATCTGGCCGACCTCTTCGACTACTTCGACTGGCGACTCGAAGGGAGCGACCACTACTCCAGTACGGGGATCCTCTTCATGACCTACTACTTCGAACGCGAGGGTGCCGACCTGCTGGACGACGACGGCGAACCCTACGAGAATCTGACCGAAGACGAAGAGTTGCTCGCCTCGCTCGCGACGGGCGTCGACGACGCGTCCGTCCTCGATGCGGCGTATCTCGAACGGCTCGCCGACGAGGAAGGCGTCGACGACGCGGCCGAGTTACCGCCCCTCGCGGAGTTCAAGGCACTCGCCGAGGAGATCGACGACCGCTGCGGGGCGGTCTCCCGGCAGATCCCCTCGGACTGGTCCGACCGGGCGCTGTCGGAGGTGACGACCGCCGGCTACCAGCCCGTCCACAGACACGGCGTCGCGGTCAACATCACGCCGCTCGCTGAGCAGCACGTCGTTCCCGAGATCGTCGAGGACAAAGTTATCTAGCTCTTCTACCAACTGTCCTGATCGAGACAGTTGCACGATGGTCCGAAACTGGTTCCGGGTCGACGACGAGTACCGACGCCTCGTCTTGCTTGGTGGCGTCTTTTTCCTTCTGCTGGTTTGCGTATCGGTCGTCTTGCTGTATGCTTCGATAACGGGCCTGATAACAGGCGGCACCGCGAGCCTCGGTGCTTCGCTTCTGCTCGTCCTGCTGACCGGCGGATACGCGTTCATCACGCTCTGGATGACCCACGAGACGAGGCGAAGCAGACAACAGGAGATCCAGCCGGTGCTCGAATTCCTCCCGAAAGAAACCGATTCGACGGTAATTAACCTCGGGAACGGCCCCGCACGGAACATCGATCTCACACTCACGCTCGAACCGAAAGGCGAATCCCATCCGGTGCAGTGGCAAAGCCTCGCTCCCCAGCAGGAACTCGCAATATCGAACGAACCACTGTCGTCCATCGCTGACCGGGAGTACACGTCGCTCCAGGTACAGGGAGCCGACGTCGACCTGGAGACCGTCGAGGACGACGAAGCCTTCTGGGAGGAACTCGGCGACCATCCGTACGACGAACTCCACATGGAGGGCACCTGTGAGGACGTCTGGGGCAATTCGAAGGAAGTCGACGAGACCTACGACGTCTGGAACCTGACACAGGCGATGGTCGGAACGGTCCCGTCCACGATGGACGAGGAATCCTCACTCGAACTCGTCGCGGTCGAACTGAGCAGGCTTCGACGCTTGATAGAGGAGGACGCCGAGACATCAGATATGTACGACTTCTACAGAAGCGAACGGAACGACCCGGAACACTCCGAGGAAAACTAATTCTGTAGTGTTCGACGACACCAGTCGTTGAGGTCGGACTCGAAATCGTTGAAGTGCTCTTGGTGAAAGTCACCGATATAGCAGAGCGGGTGGTCTCGATCGCGAGAGTCGCTGTACCTGAGATAGTCGCCGGCTTCTTGGAGTCCACCTTTTGGAGTCGGTGAGTACAGCGTCTCACGGAAGCCGAGTTTGAAGTATCCGGAACCGTCGTGTGCAGTCTCCCGTTCGAGGGTCAGACACCGATACTTCTCGTGGGTAAACTGGTTCCGCAGGCCCCACAAGAAGACTAGCTTCTTGATATAATCTGGTTTGCTGGTACTCGACGTGCTGTCTGGATCCGGAAGAAAGTCCGCTTTTGTAACGTCCCGAGTTGTGTACTTCTCGTCGATGATCGTTCGGGCTTGCTCGTTGAACGAATACAGCGAAGCGAGGTAGTTATGAACGCGTTTGAACACCTCCGTTCGAATCGTCCGTTCGTCAAGGCCGCTCGGCGACGCTATCTGCCCGTTCTGTGAAATGTTATCGCCTAACTGATCGAGATCGTAGAAATTCCGGTGGACGATCCACGCGGACCGCTGTAGACGGTTTAACTCGTGCTGTTGGACGGGGAGATTGGGGCTACTGGAGTCACGAAGGAGTTGGTCGACACTGTTCGTTGATCCAGTTGTATCGTCCCCGGTTGGCATACAGACCTCGATTAATCGTCAGCCGAAGCCAGTTCGCTGGCATCCTCAGTCGGAGCCTCCGCGGCCTTCGCAGTCGCATAGAAGTCTCTGGCCACCTGCTCGAAATCCTGGCCGGTGGCATTGGCGATTTCCTCGACATCAGGGGCGTCAAAGGACATCGTATCAGAAGATATCCAGCGAAGCCATTAAAATCTTGGCCTGTGGGTCGTATAACACCCGAAAAATTCCCTGCTATAGGTTTTATACATGCAAGCAACGCAAACACCCCCGGACGCCGCGAAAGACACCATCCGCTGGGAGTTCGACCGCGCGGAGTCGGACGACCCGGTCGTGCTCTGGTGGGACGACGGCAACTACCTCGAAGACGTCCTCCAGCAGGCGTGTGCCGACCTCGGCGTCCCGCTGAAGACTGCCGAGATCGAGCGCTACGAATCCGCGCCACGCCCCGAGCGGTGACCGTGCGCGCTGTCGGGCCCTCGCCGGGACCACGATAGCAACGACGGATTTCCCGGGCGGCTGCTCCAACACAAATATACCGATCAAAATACTCCAGTACACCTGGACTGTCTCACTCGATGACGGATACTACGTTCTCGCCCGGGCAACAGGTGGTCCTCGACGGCACGACTGCGGAGGTCATCACGACCCGGACGGTCGGTGACATCGCGTATCTCCGGGCGTACGTCGAGGGAGCGGGCGTCAAGACGGTCTGTCTCGACGACGTCGACGTCCAGCCCCGCCGGACGGGCCTCGACCGACTCCCCGACCGGCGGCTGGACGACCTCCACCCCGACCACGACACCGTCTCCGCCCGGTGGTTCGACCTCCACGCACAGGCGACGAAACTCAAACTCGCCCACGAACAGGGGCAGCTGCTGAGTATCTCGAACTCGCTGGTGCGACTGGAACCCTACCAGCTGGCCTGTGTCAACTGGGTGATGGGGAAACTCCGCCAGCGCGCGCTCGTCGGCGACGACGTCGGCCTCGGGAAGACCATCGAAGCGGGGCTCGTTCTCAAGGAACTGTCCGCGCGCAACCGCGCCGACCGCGTCCTGTTCGTCGTCCCCGCCCACCTCCAGAAGAAGTGGATCCGCGACATGGACCGCTTTTTCGATATCGACCTCACCGTCGCCGACCGGGCGTGGGTCGACGGCGAGCGGCGGCGACTCGGCGAAGAGGCCAACGTCTGGGGCCAGGACCAGCAACGACTCGTCACCAGCATGGCCTTCCTCCGACAGGAGGAGTTCCGGCCGGCGCTCCGGGACGCGTTCTGGGACGTCGTCGTGGTCGACGAGGCCCACAAGGCCGCAAAGCGGGGGAACTCCCCGAGCAAGACGGCCAACACGGTCGAGACTGTCGCCGAGAACTCCGACTCACTGTTGCTTCTCAGCGCGACGCCCCACGACGGGAAGGGGGAAGCGTTCCGCTCGCTCGTCGAGTACGTCGACCCGTTTCTCGTCGCCGAGGACCGCGAACTCTCCCGGGAGACGGTCGACCGCGTGATGATCCGGCGCGGCAAGACGGACATCTACGACGACGACGGCGAACGGGTCTTCCCCGACCGGGAGGTCGACTCGGTTTCGGTCTCGATGACCCACGACGAACGGCAGTTCTACCGCGCCGTCACCGACTACGTCAAGAACGTCTACAACCGCTCCGAGAAGTTAAACGAACCCGCCGTGGGGTTCGCAATGGCGCTCATGCAAAAGCGGCTGGTCAGCAGCGTCGGCGCGATCCACGCCACGCTCCGGCGACGACTGACGGACCTGCTCGACGAACAGACGGCGACGGCGGAACTCTCCGAGGCGGCCGAGGCCTACCTCGACGGCGAGGACCTCGACGAGGCGGACAAACAGCGAGCCGAAGACGAGATCGCCGGGCTGACCGTCGCCAGCACCGACGAACAGCTCCAGGAGGAGGTCGACACGCTCCGCGGTCTCGTCTCACTCGCCGAGGACCTGCCCGTCGACTCGAAGGCCCAGAAGGTCCGGCGCTTCGTCGGCCAGCTCCTCGAAGAGCGACCGGACGAGAAACTCCTGCTGTTCACCGAGTACCGGGACACGCTCGACTACCTCCTCGAGTTCGTCCAAGACGAGCCGTGGGCCGACGAGATCCTGGTCATCCACGGCGACGTCGACAGGGAAGAACGGGCGCGCATCGAAGACGAGTTCAACCACGGCCAGTCGCGACTGCTGTTCGCGACCGACGCGGCGAGCGAGGGGATCGACCTCCAGCACAGCTGCCATATCGTGGCGAACTACGAGCTGCCGTGGAACCCCAACCGGCTCGAACAGCGCATCGGTCGGATCCACCGCTACGGACAGGACAGGGAGGTCAAAGTCTGGAACTTCCTCTTCGAGGACACCCGCGAGAGCGAGATCTTCGAGATGCTCGGGACCAAGGTCGAGGAGATACGCTCGAAGCTCGGCAACACGGCGGACGTGCTCGGCATCCTCGACGACATCGACGTGGACTCGCTCATCATGGAGTCCATCCGGAACGACGACCCGCCGAGCGCCACGACCGAAGAACTCGAAGCGTTGATCGAGGAGCGCCAGCGCACGCTCGAAGAGTGGTACGAGCGGAGTCTCGTCGATACGAGTACCTTCGACGCGGAGAGCCGCCGGCAGATACAGGCAGTCGTCGACGAATCCGAAGACGTCTACGGGAGCGCCGGCGACATACGGGAATTCTTCGAGCAGGCAGTCGAGGCCTTCGGCGGCGAATTCGAGAAGCGCGGCACCAGCCGCTATCGGGCGGAGTTACCCGACGACGTCCGGCCTCCGAACGAGGACCCGACCTTCGGCCCGTTCACGTTCGACCGCGAGTTCGCGATGGACCACGAGGGCGTCGCGTTCGTGGCGCCCGACACCGACGTCCTCCAGCGCCTCGTGGCACGCGTACTCGAAGACGACCGGGGCGAAGTCGGCCTCAAGCTCCTCCCGTTCGTCGACACGCCCGGGATCACCTACAATTATCGCGTCGCCTTCGAGGACGGCACGGGAGAGGTGATCCGGGAGGAGACGATCCCCGTCTTCGTCGACGCCCAGCAGCGGGACGCACAGCAGGCGCTCGGCGAGCGGGTCGTCGAGGGCGAGACGGTGTCTGCGAAACCCGATGCGAACGACCTCCGGACGGTGATGGATGCCGAAGACGACCTCCGGGCGGCCGCCGACCGCTACGTGAGCGTTCGGGTGAACGAGATCAGGTCGGATCTGCGCTCCAGACGCCACGAGGAGACAGCCCGAGAACTCGAAAACCTCGACGAGTACGCACAGGCCGAACGCGAGCGCATCGAGTCGTTCATCGAGGAGTACGAGCGCAAATCCGAGGCCGGGTCCGACATGGAGATCGCGATCCGGGGCCAGCGCGAACGCCTCGAAAAACTCGAAGACCGAATCGAGACGCGCCGCCGGGAGCTGAACCGTCGAAAGCAGGTCGTCTCGCTGGCGCCCGAAGTGGAGAATCGCTGTCTGTCGCTCCCGCTCTGAGTGGGACGTCCGCCGCGGGACGTCGTTCCACGACGCCGGCGAGTACGGCTTCGTAGCGGTCGCGGATCCTGTCAGGGGAGTCCGGTCGAACCTCCCGCCACCTCGCGGGACCGGGCGAGTTGCCTCCCGAGAGACGACCGCCGGGGACGTTCGAGGTGGTCCGTCTCAGTGCTCGACCACGTCGACCGTCTCACCGACCCGGAGCGTCTCGCCGCGTCCCTCGGCCACACTGGCGATGAGCATCAGCGAGTAGTAGTGGTCGAACGCCTCCCGGTCGGCCCACTCGGGGAACGTCGCCCTGCGCCGTTCGAGAAAGCGCTCACGGAACCCGTCCAGCGGTTCGCCCGTGTCGGGGTCGCGCGAGGGGACGACACACCGACCGCAGGGGGTCACACCCTCGAACCGGACGGATTCGGTCTCGAACGCCGGGGCGTCCGCGCCGACGAAGCGGTCCTCCCAGAACGCCGGGACGCCCGAGACTTCGACGTTCGCGCGCAGGCGCCGGCGGACCCCCTCGACGGTCAGTTCGTCGAACCACGAGGCGACTTCCCGGAGCGTGGCGGTGCTGAGGACCGAGGGGCCCATGTCGGTGCGGTCGACGTGGCCGACGGTCGTGTCACGCTCCATGCGGAGGTCGCCGCCGAAGTCCGCGCTGAACCACGCCGCCGCGGCGTCGCGCCCGTCCGCGCTCCCGAGGTCGAACGATTCGCGCTCGCCGCCGGGCGTCTCGACGCGCAGCCGGGCGGTCCCGGTGTCGAACTCCGTACTGAGTTCGTGAACCCGGTCGGTCCACTTGCCGTTGACGATGCGGTCGTCGGCGTCGAAGAGGGCGAACTCCCGGTCGTGTTCGAGCGTCCCCCCCTCGCGGATCCGGGCCTCGTCCAGTTCGACGCCGTCGAGTCCCTTCACCGGATAGAGCCGCAGTCGCTCGATAGCTGCCATCACCCGATAGAACGGGGGACGGGACATAGACCTTCCCTCGGAGCGGTGCCGTCTGCGGACCGCGGTTCTCGCACGGGCCCCCGACCCCGAACAGCCCGGTGGGACACACTCGTAACCGGGCCGTCGACCACGAGCCGAAACCTTCGACTCCTCCCCCGCGCAGGTCAGGGTATGGTCACGATCGCAGTCAACGGAGCGGCGGGACGGATGGGCAGAACGGTCATCGAGACGGCCGCCGACCGCGACCTCGACGTCGTCGTCGGCCTGGACGTCGACGACGTCGACGAGGTGGCCGGCGTCCCCGTCGTCGATGCGGCCGACGCCGCCGACGCGCTCACCGAGTACGACCCGGACGTCGTCATCGACTTCACGGTGCCCGAGGCGACGCTCGCACTGGCCGACGCCTGCGTCGAGACGGGCGTCGGGATGGTCGTCGGGACGACCGGCTTCGAGGACGACGGTCTCGCCGAACTCGACGCCGCGAGCGAGTCGGTCCCCGTGCTGAAAGCCACCAACTTCTCCCGGGGGATCCAGGTCCTCCTGCGGACGGTCACGGAGGCCGTGCGCGCGCTCGACGGCTACGACCTCGAACTGCTGGAGACCCACCACAACCAGAAAGTCGACGCGCCGTCGGGCACGGCGAACACGATCCTCGAAACGGTCCAGGCCGAGCGCGACGTCGAACCCGTCTACGGCCGGGAGGGCTACGCTCCCCGCGACGAGGACGAGATCGGCGTCTTCGCCCGGCGAGCGGGCGACGTTCGCGGCGAGCACGAACTCGTCCTCGCGGGCAACGACGAGGTCGTCTCCCTGTCTCACCGCGCCGAGGACCGCGCGGTCTTCGCGGCGGGAGCGCTCGACGCGGCGGCGTGGCTCGCCGGGAGAGACGCCGGCCGATACGAGTTCGGGCAGGTCATCGACGAGGACTGACGGCCCGCTCACCCCGTATCGGCGACGAAGCGCGGCCACACGACGTGTCGGGAGACGTCACTGAGTACCATCGCCCACACGAACGCGACACAGCCGACCGCGAAAGTCGGCGTCGCCCCCGGCGGCACTACCAGCCAGACGACCACGGTCACGACCACGACGAGCGCCAGCATCGCGACGAGCGCGACCCCGTCGTTCACGTGGCGAAGGTCGACCCGGTCGACGACCAGGGACGTGGGGACGCCGACGAGGACGCCGACCAGTCCGGCCAGAGCGGCCGTCCCGGTGGATATCTCACCGAGCGACCCCGTGGCCGACGGGAGCAACATGATCGGCGTGAGCCCCAGCGCCATGGCGACCATCCGTATCGCCCGGTCCCGGGCGTCCTCCTCGTCCGGTCGTCGGCCAGTACCGACCGACTGCGTCCCGTCGCCGGCTCCGTTCATCGTATCGACACGTCCCGCGGGCCGGCGAAAAGCCTTGTGCCACAGACGGGTCGTGAGTGCCGGACACTGCTCGTGACCGACTTCGGGGGTGTTTTGCCCTAGGCCCTGCATCGGTCGGGTATGAGCCTCGAATCCGACGTCCGCGACCTCTGGACCCGAAAGCAGGAGGGTCTCACCGCCGCCGACGCGACAGACGACCACCTCGCGACGCTCGACGCGTTCCTCGAAGCCCTCGAAGCCGGCGACGTCCGTGCCGCCGAGAAACGCGACGGGACCTGGGAGGCCAACGCCTGGGTCAAACAGGGCGTCCTGCTCAACTTCGGCCTGCGCGGGACCGAACCCCGCGAGTACGGCGACGTCACCTACCACGACGTCCTCCCGCTGCGCCGGACCGACGACCTCCACGAGCGGGGCACCCGCAACACGCCCGACGGGACCGTCATCCGCCGGGGTGCCTACGTCGGCGGCGACGCCATCCTGATGTCGCCCGCGTTCGTCAACATCGGCGCCCACGTCGGCGACGGCACGCTCGTCGACTCCTGTGACACGGTGGGCTCCTGTGCGCAGATCGGCGAGGACGTCAAACTCGGTGCGAACACGCTCATCGGGGGCGTGCTCGAACCCGTCGAGGACGCGCCGGTGGTCGTCGAGGACGGCGTCTCGCTGGGTGCGGGCTGTCGCGTCACGTCGGGGTTCGTCGTCGGCGAGAACTCGATCGTGGGCGAGAACACGCTCCTGACACCCAGGATTCCCGTCTACGATCTCGTCGAAGAGGAAGTGATATACGGGCACCTGCCGCCGGAACGGCGCGCCTTCACCCGGTTCGTCGAGTCGTCCGTCTCGGAACACGACCTCATCGACGGCGGGGCGTACAAGCCCGCGGTGGTCGCGACGAGCGTCGAGGAGGAAACCCTGGAGGCGACCGAGCGCGAGGACACACTGCGGGAATGAGCGACCGCGCGTGGAGGGCGCGTTACGGGAGTAGGCGGCTTTGACCGTCGTTCTCTGTGGCGTCGGCGCCGACACCGGCAACGTCAGACCTGTCCCTGCCGTCGACACCGACGGTCGCTTCGAGTACGTCCCCATCCCCGAGAAAGGCGCGACGAGCGAGACGGCGACCTACGGATCTATCGAGCGGCGCCACGGAGACGGCGACGGCGACTGTGTCCTCGCCGACCTGCTCGACGGGGTCCGACCGGGCAGCGACGGCGCGTGGGTCACCGACGAACAGGCGATCCGGGAGCAACCGGTCCACCACGACCCGAACTTCGAGGCACTCACCTACGGCGAACACCGCCCGGGCTACGTCGCGAAACTCCGCGAACTGGAAGCGGGCGACGTCGTCGCCTTCTACGGCGGCTTTCCCGGCCCCGACTCGCAGTACAAACACCGCTACCTGTTCGGCTACTTCACCGTCGCGGACTCGCCGACACTGCTCGACCCCGGGATGAGCCGCGCGGAGAAACGGGCGTTGCTGGACGACCATCCCGAGAACGCCCACGCGAAACGTCTCGGTGAGCACGGCGACCTCTACTATCACGACCCCGAATTCACCGAGCGGCCGCGTCCGGTCGTGGTCGTCCCCGGACGGGAACCGGGTGGGCTGCTCGACCGTGCGAGACGGCTCAGCGACACCCGCCAGGGCCCCAACTACTACATGGCCGAGGACGTCGCCGCGGTGCTGGAACCGGCCTCGACCACTGAACGGGGCGCGCACCTCGGCGGGTTCAAGCCGGCCGTGCGGTGTGACCTCACGCGGGAGACGTTCGTGGAGTTCGCCGAGGGACGCGACAGCGGCAACCGGAGCCGGTGAGAGGGCGGGCCGGTAGCGCTGTGCACGGCCGACAGCTGTGGACCCTGCTCACCGACTGGTCCGGTCGTCCCCGTCGCTCCCCCAGTGGTCGTCACCGTTCGAGCGGTCGTTGTTCGACCCGCGGCTCTCGGACCTGCCGCCGTTCGTATCTCGGCGAACCGCCTGCTCGGCGGCCGCGCGGTCCATGCGCGTCGTGTTTTCGGCCTCCCTGTCGACGAGGAGGTAGAGGGCGAAGGGGACGGCGAACCCGAGCAGGAGGACGGCGACTATCAGGACGCCGGCGCCGACAGCCATCAGCCGAAGAAGACGTCCACCAGGTCGCTCCCGCGCGAGCGGTCGGCGCGGTAGAACTCCGTGTAGCCACAGCTCGTACACGAGACCGCCTGGAACTTGTTCGTCTGGATGTCGAAGAACTTGCCGAGGCCGTCGCTCGTCATCGCGACGCCGCCGACGTCGGCCTCGTCGTGACCACACTTGGGGCAACCGTTTGAACCGGGGGCCTCCGAGTTCATACGCGGATCTGTGACTGTCGCCCGTGTATGTCTTTTGCCGGTTCGGCGTCGACACGCGAGATTTTTGCGTCCACGACCCCACGGACCGAGCGTGACCGACCACGCACTGTTCCTCGGCGGGACGCGGTTCATCGGGCGCCACGCCGTCCGCGAGTTCCGCGACGCCGGCTACGACGTGACGATCGTCTCGCGGGGCGAACACGACAACCCCTTCGCCGACGACGACGCCGTCGACCACCTCCGGGGCGACCGTGACGACGACGCCACCCTCGACGCGGCGGCCGACCGCGACCCGGACGTCGTCGTCGACCTCGTGGCCTACCACCCCCACCAGGTCCGCGCCGCGACCCGGGCGTTCGCGGACGCCAGTTACGTCTACGTCTCCAGCGGCGCCGCCTACGGCGAGGAGGCGATCCCCAAACGCGAGGGCGAGACGGCGCTCGAATCCTGCACCGAAGCACAGGCGACCGACGACTCACACGAGACCTACGGCGCCCGCAAAGCCGAGGGCGACCGTGAAGTCTTCGCGGCCGCCGAGCGCGGCGTCGACGCGTCGAGCGTCCGTCCGACCGTCGTCTACGGCCCCCACGACTACACCCGTCGGTTCGACTACTGGGTCCAGCGCGTCGCAAACTACGACCGCGTGCTCGTCCCGGGCGACGGCGCCAGCCTGTGGCACCTTGCCTTCGTGGGCAACGTTGCACGTGCGCTCCGTATGGCGGTCGAAGCGAACGACCCGGGTGCAGCCTACAACGTCGGCGACTGGCGCCTGCTCACACTCGAAGGTATCGTCGAGGCGGTCGCAGACGAACTCGATACGTCGGTCGAGGTCGTGACGGCGGGCGAGCGCGAACTCGCCGCGGGCGGACTCGAACCCACGGACTTCCCGCTGTACCGGGCGAGGCCCCACGTTCTCGATACGCACCGCCTCCGGTCGGCCGGATGGAAGCCGATTTCGCCGGAAGAAGGGATCGCGGAGACGGTCGAATCGTCGCCGGCGACCGACGCGCAGACGGCGGAGGAGGGGCCCGAGCGGGCCGACGAGGAGCGCGTCCTGGGCGTGCTCGATACGGTGTGAGCGCGAGGCAGGCCGGAACGGCGAACGACGGCGCACGACAAGCGTTTTCCCCCGGCCCCACGGAGAGAGGACCATGTTCGACAAGTCGACGTGGATCCGCCTGCCGCGGAACGTGGTGGTGGGCCACGGGGTCCTCGACCGGACTGTCGAGGCCGTCACGGACCTGCACCTCTCGGGCCGGCCACTGGTCGTCACCAGCCCGACCCCGGGCAAAGTCGCCGGCGAGCGGGTCGTCGAGCTGTTCGACGAGGCGGGCACGGACCCCGCCAGTCACTACATCGACTCGGCCACCTTCGGCGCGGTCGAGGACGTGGTCGCCGCCGCCGAGGAAGCCGACGCCGGCTACCTCGTCGGGGTCGGCGGCGGGAAAGTCATCGACGTCACGAAGATGGTCGCCGAGGACGTCGGCGTCGGGTTCGCGTCGGTCCCGACCGCGGCCAGCCACGACGGCATCGTCTCCGGCCGTGCATCCATCCCCGAGGGAGACACCCGCCACAGCGTCGCCGCGGAACCGCCGCTGGCGGTGGTCGCCGACACCGAGATCCTCACCGACGCCCCCTGGGAACTCACCACGGCGGGCTGTGCCGACATCATCTCGAACTACACCGCCGTCCGGGACTGGCAACTCGCCAACCGCCTCAAGAACGTCGAGTACTCCGAGTACGCCGGTGCCCTCTCCCAGATGACCGCCGAGATGCTCGTCGAGAACGCCGACTCCATCCGGCCCGAACTCGAAGAGTCGGCCTGGATCGTCGTCAAGGCGCTCGTCTCCTCTGGCGTGGCGATGAGCATCGACGGCTCCTCCCGGCCGGCGTCGGGCGCGGAGCACCTCATTTCACACCAGCTCGACAGGATCGCGCCAGAGCCCGCGCTCCACGGCCACCAGGTCGGCGTCGGCGCGATAATCACCGAGTACCTCCACACCGGGCCGAAGGGCCGCTGGAAGGAGATCCGCGACGCGCTGGCGAGCATCGACGCGCCGACCACGGCGGCGGAACTGGGCATCCCCGACGACGTCGTGATCGAGGCACTGACGACCGCCCACGAGATCCGCGACCGCTACACGATCCTCGGCGACGGCGTCAGCGAACCCGCGGCCCGTGAGGCCGCCTCCGTCACCGGCGTCGTCTGAGCCGAGCGCGACGCAGGCTGCCGTCCGCTCCACGCTGGCGCTCCGCCTCGACGGGGTAGTCAGTCGTACGCCTCGACGGGGTGGCCGGCGAAAGCCGACTCGGAAGGGCCACCCGTGCAATCAAGCCCGTCGAGTCCCAACGACCGCCCGATGGGCCCGAACGTCCGCCTGGAGCCACATCCGCGGGTGGTGGACGCCTCCCTGCTGGTCGCTGTCGTCGCCCTGCTCTCGACGGGGTTTCTCAGTCTCGTCTCCGGGCGGCCGACGGGCGCGTGGGTGTTCGACGTCCACGCCGTCGCGGGACTGTCGACGGTCGTCCTGCTGGGCTGGAAGCTCCGACGGGTGCGCCACCGGGTCGCGCCGGACCAGCTCGACGGCACGCGCCTCCTCTCGATTCTACTCGCCGTCGTGACCACTGGAGCGCTCGCGACCGGGGTCTGGTGGGTGTTCGGCGGCAGTCTCGACCTCGGGCCGTGGGGCCTGCTGAACCTGCACATCGGGCTCGGACTGCTCGTCCCGGTGTTGCTCGTCGTCCACCTGCGCCGGCGGTTCGGGCTCCCGCGGCGAGAGACCGTCGCCGACCGCCGGAACGCGCTGCGCTACGCGGCGGTGCTGGGGGCGGGCGCGTTCGCCTGGCGTGCACAGGAGACGACCAGTGCAGTCCTCGACACCGCGGGCGCGCAGCGGCGATTCACCGGGTCGCGTGAGACGGGTAGCGACGACGGCAACGCCTTCCCCGTCACCTCGTGGGTCGCCGACGACCCCGACCCCGTCGACGAGAGCGAGTGGACGCTCACCGTCTCGGGCGCCGTCGCTGCGCCGCTAGAACTGTCCCACGAGGAGGTGACGCCCGACGCCAGCACCGAGAACGGAAACGAACGCCCCGTCGACCCCGACGGCGAGCGGCGCGCGTTGCTGGACTGCACGAGCGGGTGGTACTCCGAGCACGACTGGCAGGGCGTCCGGGTGGGCGAGTTACTCGACGCGGCCGACCCCGACAGCGGGGCGGCCTGGGTGCAGTTCCGCTCGGTGACGGGCTACCGGTGGAGTCTGCCCGTCGAGGAGGCCCGGGACGCGCTGTTGGCGACCCGCGTCGACGGCGCGGACCTCGCCCACGGTCACGGCGCACCGATGCGTCTGGTCGCCCCCGGGCGCCGTGGCTTCCAGTGGGTCAAGTGGGTCGAAGCCGTGCGCGTGACCCGCCGGCGAGAACTCGGCGAGTGGGTCGCCGTCTTCGTCAGTGGCCTCGACGGCTGACTCCGGCGACCGACGTGGTTCACCCGTCCCGTTCAGCGCAAACGGCCCGTGGTACCGCGACTCGCGGAACGCTTATCCCTCGCCCCCTGTTCTGGAGAGTTGCAATGGCAGAAGGCGAAGTTGACTTCTTCAACGACACTGGCGGTTACGGTTTCATCTCGACGGACGACTCCGATGACGACGTGTTCTTCCACATGGAAGACGTCGGCGGACCGGACCTCGAAGAGGGACAGGCAGTCGAGTTCGACATCGAGCAGGCCGACAAGGGCCCGCGCGCGACGAACCTCACTCGGCAGTAAAGTAATTCGGTCGGTGCGGTACTGACCCGATTTCTCTCGAAGTAATACCACAGAGCGACGCCAATACCACAGAGCGGCGCGTTTCTCCCGCCGAGCGACGCGTTGGCTGTCTCGGCGCGTCCGGGTTCCCGAGTACGCGCGGTGGCCCTCGTTCGGTCTTATTAACTCTGATACTGGCGAGCGAACGCTTTTGGGTCCCGTTGGTAACGAGACGGTATGACTGACACCCCGGCCGATACGGGACCGACCGACGCGCGGGTGGACCGGTGGGGGGAACTACTCAGAGACTTCGTGCGATATACGCCAGACGGCGAGTCGATCCCCGACGAGATGTGGCGCGGTCGCCACCGGAAAGTGGTCGCGCTCTTGCTGGCCCACGTCCCCGCGTTGCTCGTCCTCGGCCTGTACGAGGGGACCGAATCGCTCGTCACCGGTGCGACGATCCCGGCGACGCCGCTGGCGCGCATCTCGCTCAGCCTGGGGCTCCTCGTCGCGCTCGCGTTCGCGGCGTACTGGTCGCGCCCGAGCAGACGGGTCCGCACTGCGCTCGCGTCCGTGGGCCTCGTGTCCGCGTCGGCGACGCTCGTCTTCTTCTCCGGCGGGTACATCGAGGCACACTTTCACTTCTTCGTCGTCATGGCCGTGGTCGCTGTCTACGAGGACTGGGTGCCGTTCGTCCTCGGGATCGGCTACGTCGCCGTCCAGCACGGCTACTTCGGCATGATAAACCCGAGCCGTGTGTACAACCACGCGGCGGCGATCGACAACCCCTGGGCCTGGGCGGGGATCCACGCGGCGTTCGTGCTCGCACTGGCCGGCGCCCTGATGGCCAACTGGTACTCCACGGAGCGTTCGCGGGAGACCGCACGGGACCGCCTCGAGGAGGCGCGGGACAGGACCGAGCAGGTCGAGTCCCTGGAGGCGAAAAACGAGGAGATCGAGCGCGCCAGGACCGAAGCAGAGGAGGCCAAAGCCGAGGCGGAGGCGCGACAGCGCGAGGTGGAGCGACTCAACGACCGCCTCGAACGGCAGGCCGACGAGTACAGCGCGGCGATGGCACGGGCGGCCGACGGCGACCTCAGGGTCCGCCTGGACGAGAGCGTCGAGAGCGACGCGATGGCGCGGATCGCCGACGCGTTCAACGACATGCTGGACGAGACTGAAGCGACGATGCGGCGGATTCAGGGGTTCGCCGACGACGTGACCGACGCGAGCCGGGAGGCGCGGACTGACGCCGAGAACGCGGAGCGCGCCGGTGCGGAGACGAGCGCGTCGATGGAGTCGATCGCCGAGGACGCCGAACGACAGCGCGAACTGCTCGAGGAAGCCTCGGCGGAGATGAACGACCTCTCGGCGACCGTCGAGGAGGTGGCGGCGTCCGCGGAGACCGTCGCCGAGCGCTCCCGGGAGACGGCCGACGTCGCGGCGACCGGCGAGACGACCGCGCGGGACGCTATCGACGACGCGCGCGCCGCCCAGGCGGCGATCGACTCGACGGTCGAACATGTCGAGACGCTCGAAGCGCGGATGACCGAGATCGTCGAGATCGTCGACCTCATCGGCGACGTGGCCGAGCAGACGAACATGCTGGCGCTGAACGCCAACATCGAGGCCGCCCGCGCCGGGACCGGAACCGGGACGGGCGGTGACGGGTTCGCGGTCGTCGCCGACGAGGTGAAGCAACTGGCCGAGGAGACCCGGGCCTCGGCGAGCGACGTCGAGGCACTCGTCGAGGAGACCCGGGCCCAGACCCGACGGACGGTCGAGGAGGTCCGGACCGCCGACGACCACATCCGGGACGAGGTCGAGGCGGTCGAGGCGGTCGTCGACGCCTTCGCCGAGGTCGCGGAGACCGCCGAGGACACCGACACGGGGATCCAGGAGGTCCGGACGGCGACCGACGACCAGGCCGAGAGCGCCACCGAAACCGTCTCCACCATCGAGGACGTGGCCGCGATCAGTCGGACGACCGCCGGAGAGGCCGAGACCGTCGCCGGGACTGCGAGCGACCAGGCTGACACCGTCTCGCAGGTCAGCGACACCGTCGAATCGCTCGCCGACCGTGCCGAGCGACTCCAGCAGTCGCTATCGAAATTCGACGTCGGTGGAGACCGTCACGACGGTGCGACCGACGCCAGCGGCGGGAACGCCGCTCTCGGCGACGGCGGCCACCCGGGGTGAGTGGTCCGGCGCGGGAACTCGGAACGAGCGTGGAGGATATCGACGCTCGGGCGTTCAGCCGTCGATAGCGTCGAGTTTCGCCAGGTCCTCGCCGGTCAGTTCCAGTTGCGAGGCGGCGACGTTCGATTCGAGGTGGTCGACGCTCGACGTGCCGGGGATCGGCAGCGTCACGTCGGAGTGGTGGAGGAGCCACGCCAGCGCGACCTGCCGGCGGGTGGCGTCGTGGGCCTCGGCGACCTCGTCGAGGACGGGTGCGACGTCGTCGTCGTCGACGGTGTACATCGGCCCCCACGGGATGAACCCGACGTCGTACTCCTCGCAGGCCTGCAGGACGTCTTCGTCGTCGCGGTTGCCGACGTTGTAGCGGTTCTGGACCGTGGCGATATCGACGATCTCCCGGGCGGTCTCTAGCTGTTCGACGGAGACGTTCGAGAGGCCGACGTGGCGGACCTGGCCGGCGTCTTTCATCTCGGCGAACGCGCGCACCGACTCCTCGAAGGGGGTATCGGGGTCGGGCCGGTGGTACTGGTAGAGGTCGATACTGTCGACGCCGAGACGGTCGAGGCTACAGAGGACCTGGTTGTGGAGGTACTCGGGGTCGCCGTGGGGGCGCCAGTCGCCGCCGCGGTGACGGAGCAACCCGGCTTTCGAGGCGACGACGACGTCCTCGTCCGCGTCGTAGGTCTCGCCGAGGAGTCGCTCGCTGACGCCCGGGCCGTAGGAGTCGGCCGTGTCGACGAAGTCCACGCCGAGTTCGACCGCCCGGCGGGCGACTTCCCTCGCCGCCGCCTCGTCGTCGGGCGGCCCGATGATGTCGGGCCCGGTGAGTCGCATCGCACCGAAGCCGAGTCGGTGGACCGTCAGGTCGCCGCCGACGTCGAACGTGTCACTCTCGTTCGCGATATCTTCAGCCATAGCGGGCGGATCTGAGGTCGCCAGCCACAAAGCCATACGGGAACCGGAGAGGCGTGTGTGCGCTCCGCGTCCCGCGGTTCGCCCCCTCCCCGACACCCACCGAGCGGTCACTCCTCGCCAGCGACGAACACGGTCTTCAGTTTCCGGCCGCAGTCCGGACAGCACAGCGACTGCCACTTCGACGGGTCGATGTCGCCGTAGATCTCGGTCCTGACCGCCGCTTCCGGAGTCACTTCTCGATCGCAGGCGTCGCAGGTGAGCGCGTCCACTGCCATTGGTGCCCGTACGGTCGCCAGCAGCTTATCTGGCTCGCGACGAGCCGGGACGGTCGGGCGGTCAGGCGTTCGGGCGGTCAGGCGTTCGGGCCTTCCCAGCGGAAGACGACGTCACTGTAGTCCTCATCCTGGGGGACCCAGACGACCTTGACCGTCGCTCCGCGCAGGTCGAGGTAGCTACCGCTCGCGATCGGCCCCCCGCCGGTCTCGAACATCGTCGCATTGATAGTCAACTGTTCGCTCGCGCTCCAGGTCTCGCCGACCTGGGACTCGAGGTGGTCCTCGTCGGTCGGTGTCGCACTGTTTCCGGTGGCACCGTCTTTCGCACCCGTGATCACGAGCGACATGTCTCGCGTCTCGACGGTCTGGCCACTGCCGTGCGAGACGTTCAGGTACTGTCCGTTACCCCGTGTCGCGGTTGTAATCGTGGACCTTCGAGAACGTCGGTGTGTTCGGGTTCGCCCGCTCGACGTTCAACAGCGCGAAACTGACGACCGACGCCAGCACCACGACGACCGCGACCATCAGGACGACCCCGATCGTCGTACTCACCGCACGTCGCCCCCCCCCGAGACTCCGGTGAACCAGTCCTCTGTCATCGTTCTCCCCGCCAGTTAATTGAGATTCGAGTTAATTCTTTCCCCTCGATGGCACAGTGACAGGTGTCTGTCGGAGACGGAAACCGCCAACAGTCTTGTAGACCGACGCCCTAGCCGGTCGTGATGCGCGAGTTCCTCCGCGAAGTGTTAGAGCCCAGCAGATACAACGTCGCCACCGCGGTCGTCGTCGTCGGGTTGCTCGTCTTCGCCTACGTCCTCGTGCCGCAACCGCTGGTCCAGTACAGCGTGTGGCTCGTCATCTTCACTATCTGGATGGCCTGGTTCGTCTACGTCGGCGTCGACTACGTCTACGGGGCCGAGAGCTGACCCCGCGGCCCGGTGTGTCGTCGCCAGTCTCGGTCTGGCACGCCCCGGCGGCTCGTAGTGTCTCGTGGAACGGTGCTGGTGACCCCAACCCCCGTTGCGAGTAACGGATAGCGTGTGTCAGGCCCAGGGTGTGAATATCGATTCAAACTGGTACCTTCACACCATCTCGTGACTGTTTCGATGGCACACTCTGGACAGGAAAGATAACGGTTCCGGACCGTTATCCCCAGACGAGCTGGGGCTTCGGGATTCCGGTCGCGTTCTTGCGGCGCGTCTCCAGGTCTGCTTCGAAATCTATCCACTGGCGATCCGTGTGTGACAGTTCGGTCAAACTTCTACCCCCAGGTGAGGTGCGCTCGCCGCTACGGCATAAATCCTGTCATTGAGGTAATTTAATTGTAAATAGTATCGTTCAGACAAGTTTTATCGATATCATGACTGACAATGGTGATAAATATCAGGTGGGTTCCCCGTCACCGGACGATCCGTCGACAGACGACCCGTCGGAAGAGTGTCCGTCCGAGACGGAGTGCTCGTCGGGCGTCCGACCGAACCACTCACCACCGTCACCGTCCGTGGTGTCGGTCGGCGGCGGTGCGACCACGTCCTCACCAAGGTCGGGGACCCACAGAGTGACGCGAGTACCACGGTCCGAGGGTTGGAACCGCACAGCGCCGTTCAGCCGACTCGTCCCCCAGTGGATGGCCCACAGGCCGACACCGCTGGCGTGTTCGAGCGCGGTTTCGACGCCCGCCCTGAGGACGTCGAGTTCCGCCGGCGGGATCCCTGGCCCTTCGTCGCTCACGTGGACGAGACACCCGCCGTCGCGGTCCTCGACGGCAAGGTGGACGTGGGGCCCGCGCAGAGCCACCCGTTCCGCCCCTGGTTCGCCCGCCGGCACGTCCGTCTCCGTCGCGTCGAGTTCGACCGATTCGCCACGGTTCCCCGGGCCGTCGTCCACGGCGGTGTGGACGGCCGCGTTCTCGAGGACGTTCTCGAGGACGACCGACAGGACGGTGGGGTCGGTCCGGACCCGGCAGTCCGTCGGGACGTCCACTTCCACGGTGAACCGGACGTCCTCGCGGACCGAGCGCACGGCGCTGTCCAGAAACTCCGCGAGCGGGACGTCCGTCGGTTCGACCGGCCCGGTCATCATCGACTCGACGGCGCGGACCTTCTCGCTGAGCGCGAGGACCGACTCGCCAGCCGAGAGCGCCGTCGCGGCCGTCTCTGCGTCCTCTCCCTCGAGCCGGTCGGCGAGGACGGCCGTGGGTCCGACGACTGCGTTCATGGTGTTGCGGATGTTGTGGCGGAACACGCGGTCGAGGACGGCGAGTCGCTGCTCCCGGCGACGGTCCTCGGTCACGTCCCGGGCGACGAGCGCGTAGCCGGCGTGGCGGTCGCGTGCGTCGTACACCGGCGAGACGGAGACCGCGAGGACGCGGCCGCTGGCGCTGACCTCGACGCTCTCGCCCCCTCCGTCGTGTCCGTCGCGCCCGTCGTATCCGTCGTGTCCGCCGACGTCCGCGAGTGCCTCCGCGACGGTTCCGAGCGGGCGCCCGAGGACCGCGTCTCTCCGGCAGTCGAACAGCCGACAGGCCCGGTCGTTGATCGCGACGACGTCGCGGCCGGCCGTGACGACGACCACCCCCTCGTCCAGGCTGTCGAACGCCTCGTCGATGCCGATCCGGCGGGACGTGGGCGACAGGTCGAACAGCCGGTGGTTGAACAGGCTGTGGGCGTACGCGAGCCCGAGCACCGAGAAGCCCAGCGAGAGCGCTGGGAACTGGTCGCTCTCACCCAGGGCGAGCAACGTCCCGAGGAGGCCGACCGGTGCGAGGGTCCCGACGAGTAACCAGACGGCCTGTCGGGAGTAGAGGCGGTCGTGGTCGGCGAGCATCCGGCCGAGGAGCCACAGTCCGACCACGACCAGCACCGCGAAGTACGCGAGGTTGGCCCACGCCAGCAGTCCCGGCCGACTGACGGTCCCGAGTCCGCCGGCCTGGCGCACGACGTCGAGTTCGCTGTAGTAGAGGTTGTGGACCGACGACGTGAGTATCGCGGCGACCACGACCGCCGGGACCGTCCAGACGGCTCCCAGCCCCCGGCGGTCCAGCAGTCCCTCTCGGCCGGTGTACGCGAGGACGAAACAGAACCACAGGGCCGGAACGACGGCTGTCATGGACGTCTCGGTGTAGTCGGCGAAGAGGACCGCACCTCGCGACGCCAGCAACGGTTCGACCAGGTCGACCGCGATCCAGAGAGTGTTCGCTGCCATCGTCGCCGCGAACCAGTCCGCTCCCGCCTCGATCCGGTGTCGCCAGCCGAACGCGGCCAGGACCCCCGTCAGTACGCCCGTGCCGACGAGAACGCCGGTCAGGGCCAGCCCGTGAACCCCCATGCGACCGATATAACCCCCCTGTGACATGAATCGTTCGACGCGACGGCGACCACGACGGGTCGGCGCGAGGGCGAGCGCAACGGCTTTCACCCGGACACTCACACCGTGAGTATGTTCGAGAGCGGGCGATACGTGGCTGACGCGCTCGGCGGCGTCGACGACGAACAGGTCCAGCCAAACGGCGTCGACCTGCGACTCGGCGCGGTCTTCGAGCAGGTCGAACCCGGCCGTATCGGTACCGACGGCAAGACTGTCGGGGAGCGACGGGAGATCGAACCCGAGAACGGGGGCGAGGCCGACGCCGACGGGACGGACGGCGAAGCCGACGTCGACGAGGCCGTCTACCGACTCGACCCGGGGGGGTACGTCGTCCGGTACGCCGACACCGTCCGTATCCCGGAGGGACACGTCGGCTTCCTCTATCCGCGGTCGTCGCTGTTGCGCAACTCCTGTATGCTCGACACTGCGGTGTGGGACGCCGGCTACGAGGGCCAGGGTGAGGGGCTGCTGGAGGTGTATCACCCGGTCGAACTCGAACGCGGCGCCCGTATCGCACAGCTCGTCCTCGCCGAGGCGGCCCACGCCGACACCTACGACGGTGACTACCAGCTCGAACACCTCGATTGACAACCGACCGACCGAGTCCCCAGTCGGCGGGAACTACCACTGCGACAGGACGTCACGAAAGGAGGTCGGAGAATCGGACGACTGCGGCCCGCTACCTGGAGTACCAAGCCGTAAGGTTAATTGCGACGGTCGTGATATCTCCCCACGGTGTTCGGGGGAGATCGAACCGGACCGTGCCTCTGACATCCACACCCGGGCGATACCTCCAACACCGCACTCGGGGGCTCTCCCCGTTTTCGAGGCGTCGATACCGCCAGCAGTGACGCCGGTAGTTCTTTCAGAGCGTGAAATCAGAACTGGGGGGTTTTGTACCGACGGGTGAACCTACGGGTATGACAGGGGACGGCGACCTGTACGTCTTCGGCGAGCACGACGACGGGGATTGGGTCAGTCCGCGGCCCGCGGGGGAAGTGGTCACCGAACTCGTCACCGAAGCGACGGACCTCTCGGACGACGATATCGACGACCTCGACGCCTACGTCGACAGGGACGAATTTGCCGCGCATCTCGACGGCGACCCGGGCGAACCGTTCACGTTCACCGTCGAGGACCACGAGGTCCTGGTCGGTACCGACGGCACCGTCGACATCGACTCCGCCTAGCGGGGTCGCGTATATCGCCAGTGAACCGTGCAGTCGGGGGCCAGTGAGCGCCTGCCAGGTCCCGTTCCGGGTCGGCTGTCCGTTGACTGCCGGACCCAGCACCTAACTCCACGCCCCACGAGTTCGAGGTATGACCCGCGTCGCACTCATCGCACACGACGACGAGAAACCCGAGATGATAGACCTCGTCGAGACCTACCGCGGACTCCTCTCGGAGTTCGACCTCGTCGGGACGGGTACGACCGGCGGCCGGATCACCGAGGAGACCGGCCTGTCGGTCGAGCGCAAGCAGTCGGGGTCGCTGGGTGGCGACGCACAGATCGCCGCCGAGGTCGCGGAGAACCGCATCGACGGCATCGTCTTCCTGCGCGACCCCCTGACCGCCCAGCCCCACGAACCCGACATCGGCGCACTCCTGCGGATCTGTGACGTCCACGACACGCCCCTGGCGACGACCCGGACGGGTGCCGAGTACCTGCTGGACGGACTGGAGGCGGACGGCGACAGGGGCGAGGGCGCGGACGGGTGACCGGATCGGACCAGCGGCCCGAGTGGATCGGTGGCCCGAGTGGACCAGACGGATCGGTCAGAGTCCGTCGGCGACGGTCACGACGTGGTTGCCGACCTCGACGCTGACAGTCTCCGTCGGCGCCTCACCGACACGGCAGGTCGCGTCGTCGCGCTTGCCGCTCGCAGTCGCGGCGGTCACCTCGTAGGCCCCGCGAGCGAGCACGTCGCGTTCGGCGCGACACTCCCCCGGTCGCAGGTCGTAGGTCCGTTCCAGGGCGATGCTTCCGGCCTCGTCGCGGACGACGACTTCGACGGCGTAGGAGTGGTCGTCGTAGTTGCGCAACTGGAGGTCGGTACGGGGGACTGCGGCGGTCGCCTCGATGAGCGACCCGGTGTGTGTCCCACCCTCGTCGGCGGCGTGGACAGGCCCAGCCATGGATGGTCGTGTGTCCGGAACCCATAAACTGGTTGTCGAGACTCAAAGAGCGATTGAAGTGACGGACGTCTCGGTGGACACCATCGTGAACGGCGAGGGTGCACCGTCTCGCACCCCGGGATATAACCCCCCACCGGCCGTTCGCTGGCGTATGACCGACGCCTCGTTGCGAGCGCCCGCCGAGACCGCCGTCGAGCAGTGCATGAACCTCCAGCTGAGCGAGTCCTGTGCGATCATCACCGACGAGAAGCGCCAGGCCATCGGTGAGGCACTGTACGCCGTCGCGAGCGAGATTACGGACGACGCCGTCATCGCCCGATATCCGCCGGGCGACCAGCACGGCGAGGAACCGCCCGAACCCGTCGCGGCCGCGATGGCCGGTGCCGACGTCGTCCTCGCGCCCACCACGAAGAGCCTGAGCCACACCGAGGCCCGCACCGCCGCCAACGAGGCCGGCGCCCGCGTCGCCACCCTCCCCGGCATCACCGACGGCGTCTTCCTGATGGGACTGGACGCCGACTACGAGTCCATCGCCCGGGAGTGCGAGCGCGTCCTCGACCAGGTCGCCGACGCCGACGAGGTCCGCGTGACGACCGACCTCGGAACGGACATCACGTTCGAACCCGGCGCCCGGGAGTGGCAACTCGACACCGGCATCGTCCACGAGCCCGGCGAGATGTCGAATCTCCCGGCGGGAGAGGTGTTCGTCAGCCCCGAGGACGCCAACGGCCGATACGTCGTCGACGGGACGATGATGCCCCACGGGAAACTGGAGGGCGAGACGCTCGAATTCGAGGTCGAAGACGGCTCGGTCACCCACATCTCGGACGACGACGTTCGCGATGAGGTCGAGACCGCCGCCGAGGAGGTGGGCGAGGCCGCCTACAACCTCGCGGAACTCGGTATCGGCACCAACCTGGCCGTCGAGGACCTGGTCGGTTCGGTCCTGTTAGACGAGAAAGCGGCCGGCACCGTCCACATCGCGATCGGCGACGACCACGGCATCGGCGGTGACGTCCACGCCCCGCTCCACCTCGACGGGATCCTCACCGGGCCCACGGTGTACGCCGACGGCGAAGAGATCGAACTGCCCAGCGCGAACTGAGACTGAGTTCACACGCTCTCGACGCGGGACGTGTCGTAGAATTCGTCGCGAAGCCACACTTCTCGTTCGTCCGTGAACGGTACAGAAGGGGTGTGAATGTAACGCTGGTTTCGTGCTGGTGAAGTTCGGAAGAAGCTCACTCTCTCAACCCAGAATGGTATCCCCACAGAACTGTTGACACAGACGGGAATTCGACGATATCACGCCCTACGAAATGCCTTACGACGGGTCACTCGGTCAATCGTCGCCGGTCGCGGACCCCGTCTCACCGCGCGGTCCAGCCGCGTGGCCGTGGTGGGCGACAGCCGTCGCCAGCAGGTCCGGCGAGACCGCCGGGACTTCGTTCTCGTCGACCGGTCCGCGTTCGGCGATCTCGTCGAGGGAACGGGGGAACGCCCGCAGGTCCATGTGGATGTCGATGCCGGCCTTCGCGCCCTGGCCAATCGCGACGGGGATCTGGTTGTGGCCGGGCGTGACGTCGCCGACTGCGTAGACACCGTCGACGCTCGTCCGGCCGTGGTCGTCGACGTCGATGGTCCCGTCGTCGGTCAGGTCACAGCCCAGTTGCTCCGCGAGGTCCGTGTTGTAGTTCGACCCGTACATCGGGAAGCCCCCGCGGTACTCGCGGACGGTGCCGTCGGTGAACGTGAACGATTCGAGCCAGCCGTTCTCGTCGCGTTCGACCGACTCGACGTCCTCGTGGACGATCTCGACGGGGTGGTTGTCGAGGAGTTCGCCGGTCTCGTCGCTCCACTCGGGTTCTGCACCGCGGGTCAGCAGGTCCACCCGCTCGGCGAAGTTGAGCATGATCATCGCGACGTAGGCGGCGGAGTCGCCGATCCCCATCACGAACACCGGTTCGTCGACGAACATGTAGGCGTCACAGTGCAGACAGTAGTGCAGTCCACGACCCGTCGGCGGGAGCGGCGGGTCCGGCCGGGCGTCCGAGAATCCGGTCGCGAGGACGACCCGCCGTGCTACGTAGCTCTCCCCGTCGGTCTCCAGCCGAAAGCGGGGGTCTTCGTCGCCCAGGCGCTCGATCTCGGAGACGAACGCCCGGTGGACGTCGCCGCCGTAGGACTCGACCTGTTCGGTCGCCGTTTCGAGGAACTCGACGCCGCTGACGTCCTCGGTGACGCCGATCACGTTGTGCGTGTCGGCCATCATCGCCGCTCGCCCACCGCCGCGGTCTATCACTGCCGTGTCCTGTCCGAGTCGCGTCGCGTACAGCGCAGTCGTCAGTCCGGCGGGCCCACCGCCGACCACGACCACGTCGTAGTCCGGATCCGTCATGTACTCCCTGGTACCCGCCGTGTACACTTGAACCTCGCGCGATGGGACGCGGCGGCCACACGCCCGACGAGGACGTGCTAGTCACACGTCCGACGGGACACAGCGACCACACGCGGGAAGAGGTCCCGTTCGGCCCCGGCCCGTCTCACCCGGTGGGGGTGGGCCCGTCCGACCGAAGCGGCGACGTCTCCAGCGGCTGGCACTCTCCGGTGCGTTCGACGACCACGGAGTACTGGTCGACGCCCATGTCCTGGGGATCGCCGTACTGGATCGTCCGCGGTCGCAGGCCCACGTGGAGCATAGCCTGCCAGGTGGTTCGTCGACCTTTCCCGTCGAGGAACCGTGGCGCCCGGCCGAATCTCTTGGCTACCGTGTACGGGTAGGTTTCGTTGGCGAGCAGATCGCTGAAGTAGCCTTCGAGCTCGGCGTCCGACAGTCTTTCCGCCCGTTTGCCCCAGTCGTCGGAGGCCAGGTACAGCAGTTCCTTGTGGTAGTTGAGGACGATATAGTCGGGACAGCGCTCCTCGACCGCCAGCGTCCACTCGTGGATCCCCGGCTTCCGGACGACCCCGCGGACCCTCATATCCCGGTCCCACGGGTAGTAGACCGTGACGTCGTGGGGGACGCCCGCCTCCTGGGGGTCCCGGACGTATGTCTCGACCGTGGTGTTCGGGCCGGCCCGGTCGGCGATCCAGGCGGCCGTCTGGTCGCGGGGCTGGGAGGCGTAGGCCAGGTCACCCCCGACCGCGTAGGCGCCGCTGGTCACGAGCAACAGCGCCACCGCGACTCTTCCGACCTGCGGCCGGTGTTCGCGCAACCGCTCGGCGGCCGTCGCGACCACGACCGCCAGCATCGGGAACGTCACCAGCAGGTGGTGGGTCCGGACGTACGACCACCGACTGAACACCAGCAGGTAAAAGCCCGTCACGAACAGCGCCAGTACGAGACCGTCGGCCGTCCGGGACCGCTCGCGGAGCCGCGGGACGGTCGCGAGCACGCCGCCCAGTGAGGCCACCGCGAGCGGGAGCCCGAGTCCGTGGAGGTACCCCCGGAGGATCCACCACCAGCTCGGCTGGACGCGCCAGCCGTGGGGCTCGCCCTTGTTGGCGACGCCGCGACTGATCCGCCCCCCGACGTTGGCCGGGTCGCCGACGACGAAACTCGGATACCCCAGCAGTATCGTCGCGAGGCCGATCCCGACGCCGACGAGGAGGAATCTCGGTCGCCAGACGTGCTCGCGCCAGCTGCCGGGCTGGCGTCGCGCTCGCAGGAAGAATGCCAGTCCCAGGACGAGCGCGCTGACGCCCGCGCTCAGCTTCAGCGCCGACGCGGCGCCGCCGGCGAGACAGCCCCAGTAGAAGACCCGCGTCTCGCCCGACTGGAGGTACGCGAACGCGAGGTAGAACGAGAGCAGGAACGCGAACAGGGCCGGGACGTCCTCGCCGGCCTCGTGGGCCAGGACGAGCAATCCCCAGGTGAGCGTGAGGAGGAGGGCAGCGAGACGACCGGTGGCGCGGTCGCGCATCGCCGCCCCGATGCGGTAGACCAGATAGACACAGCCGACCGCGAGGACGACGTTGACCAGGCGGACGGCGAGGACGCTCGCCGACCAGATCCAGGCGGGCGTCCCCAGCCAGTGCTCCCAGAAGTTCTTCGAGTTGTGCCGCCCCATCTCGGCGAACCCCTCGACCTGACCGGTCCAGAGAACCGCCACGAGCACGGGGACGAGCGCCAGTGCGACGAGGTAGAACGTCGCCCCGTAACTGCGCCAGTAGGTGACGCCGTCGCGCAGCGACCCGTAGCTCACCTCCTCGCGGAGCGCCGCGAACGCCTCGACGGGGTCGACGACCCGCCAGCGCTCGTCCCGCGTCGCGAAGTTGGGGAGGCGGTGCCAGATCCAGAACGCCGCCAGGACCGCCGCCAGGAGCAGGATGTAGACCAGGTACGGGTCCGCCCGGAGGTCGTCGCGGACGCGGTTGCCGGCCGCCCGGAGGTCGTCGCGGACGCGTTCCCCGGTCTCACGGAGGACGCGGGGGGCACGGAGGGCGCGGAGGGTACGGAGGGGGGCCTGCCGCATGTGTCGACCACCGGCCGTGGCCCTCAAAAGGCGCTCGGTCGAGTAGCGGTCTCAGAGCCAGTCGGGGGCGACGGGTGCGTCGGTCGCCGCCCCCGGGTCGTCGTACGAAGGTCGCCAGTCGAAGCGCTCGCCGGCCCGCGCGTTCGAGAGTGCGGCCTCGCGGCCCGAGAGGTCACAGCGTTCGGGGACGGTTCCACAGACGGTCTCGACGACGTCGACGGTCGGCGGCCCGAGCTCGTTCTCGTCGGCCACACAGAGGACCGTCTCGTGACCCCCGTGATCGGCGGCGAGTGCCGCTTCGACCAGGCGGGCCACGTCCCGGACGTCGACCCAGGAGCCGAAGTTCCCCCGCAGGTCGTCGTTCCCGAGGTCGGCGTCCTCGCGCGGGGGGCGGGTCCGCGAGGCCCCTGGTCCGTGGACGGTCGCCGGCCGGAGCGTGGTCACGGGAACGCCGTAGCGGCGCGCCACCGACCCGGCGACCGCCTCGCCACAGACCTTCGAGACGCCGTAGGGGTCTGCCGGTCGCAACTCGTGGGTCTCGTCGATGGGCAGGTAGTCGGGGGCCCAGTCCTCGCCGAACAGTGCCCCGTAGGCCGCCTGCGACGAGGTCCAGACGACTTCGGCGCCGACCCGTCCCGCGGCGACGAGCGCGTTGTAGGTGCCGGCGGTGTTGTTGGTGAACACCCGCGTCCCGGGGTTGTCGAGCGGGTTCGAGACCGCGGCGCAGTGGACGACTACGTCCGGGTCGACCTCGTGGACGGACTCCCAGGTGTCGCCCTGGTCGCGCAGGTCGACCTCGCGGAAGGAGACACGCGGCCGCGTCCCCGACGGCAGGTCAGTGTCGATGCCGACGACGCGGGTCCCGCTCTCGGCCAGTCGCTCGACGACCTGGGACCCGACGGTGCCCGTCGCGCCGGTCACGACCGCCGTCTCGACGCCGTGTTCGAACTCCGGGATGGCCCGTGCCATGCGTTACCAGTTCACGTGACGGCGACAAAAACCTGCGGCCGAACAGGACAGCGGACTCCGGAGAGTCAATCGGCGACCCGTCAACGGGACGGCACTGACTTTTACGTACGCGTCGTCCCCTGTTCGACTATGGATACTTCGACTATGGACACGACGCCACTGGGACGCACCGGCGAGTCGGTCAGCGAACTCTGTCTCGGGCCGATGTACTTCGGGAGCCGAGTCGACCGGGAGACCTCCTTCGAGTTGCTCGACCGCTACTACGAGGCCGGCGGGCGGTTCCTGGACACGGCCAACATCTACGCGACGTGGGTCGACGGCCACGAGGAACCCGAGAGCGAACCGCTCCTCGGCGAGTGGCTCGACGAACGGGGTGTCCGCGACGAACTGACGATCGCCACGAAGCTCGGCTTCGGCTACGGCGACGTGCCCGTCAGTCTCGACCCCGACCTGATCGCACAGGAGATAGACCGCAGTCTCGACCGCATGGGCATCGGGACGATCGACCTGCTCTACGCCCACGTCGACGACCCCGACACGCCACAGTCGGACGTAATGGCCGCCTTCGCCGAGGCCGTCGACGCGGGGAAGGTCCGCCACCTCGGCGCGAGCAACTTCCCGGCGTGGCGGGTCGCCCGCGCCAACCGCATCGCCGAGGAGCGCGGACTCCCGCGATTCGAGTGCGTCCAGCCGCGCTTTTCCTACCTGATCCCCGACCGCGACGCCGACTTCGGCGGGCAACTGGCGACGACGGACGAACTCGTCGACTACTGCGACGCGGCCGACCTCACCGTGTTGCCGTACTCGCCGACGCTCGGCGGGTGTTACGGCCGCGACGACCGACCGATCCCCGATGGGTACGTCCGCTCGGAGAACCGGATGAAGCTGCGGATCGTCGAGGACATCGCCGAGCGGAAGGGACTGAACGGCAACACCGTCGCGCTCGCCTGGATGCTCGACCGCGACCAGCCCACGGTCCCGGTACTGGGCGTCAGCACGCGCGAACAGCTAGACCAGAACCTCGCGGCCGCCGACGTCTCCTTTACCGACGCCGAGCGCCGCCGACTCGACGGCGTCGAGTCCTACGGCTACGACCAGTGGGACCGGCGCGAGTGAAGACCCGTCGTCGGACGCCCGTGAAGCCGGGGCCGGTCAGCAGAGTTCGAGCGCGGCGTAGACTTTCCCGTCGCCGGTCACGTTGAGTCCGAGGCCCATCTCGTCGGCGGAGGAGACGAGCATGGCTTCTCGGTGGGGCGGCGAGTGCACCCACATCTCGAACAGCTCCTCGCCGAGGTCGTACTCGTCGCCGATGTAGTCGAGTCCGTCGTCGGTCTGGACGCTCCGCCCGACCCACGTCTGAGCGGCGTTCTCGGCGCCCGGGTAGTAGCGGTCGGTTCCGCGCTGTTCGAGCCGACACTCCGGGAGGAGTCCGCGCGCCTCGTAGCGGTCCTGGATACCCGTCCCGTCGGGCTGGACGTGCCCGACGTAGTCGTGTTGTGCCATGTTCGCCGCCTGTGCGTTCCCCATCGCGGTCAGTTCGGGCCGGAGCGTGAGGTTCCCCAGCCCCCGCGAGGAGCGCTCGGCGTTCAGGTACGACTGGAACACCTCGCGAACGAGCGTGTCGTCGATCCGGTCACCGTCGTCGTCCGGGACCGGCGTGGCGGTCGGCGTCGGCGTCGGTCTATCAGTGGGCGTCGCGAGCGCCCCGGCAGCCGGCCCCGCCGTCTCGTCGGCGAGCATCCCGGGTTCGATCCCGCCCGCGGGGAAGACGACGTCCGGCGAGAGGCCGGCGGCCGTCCCGGCGAGGAGCGCGCCCGCGAGGACGACGGCCACGAGGTGTGGCCCGACGACCGTCTTTCGGAGTTGTCCCGCGGGGACCGAGCGCGTGAACCACCGGAGTGCGGGCCAGCCAGGGCGCCAGCCACAGGTCCGACAGGTCAGGATCCAGTCGCCGCTCAGTCGGTGCCGGCGGGCGTTGCAGCTGGGACACTCCTGGTGGTGGACGCCACGCGTGCCGCGCTCGACCCAGTAGCGAACCCGGAAGACCCAGGCGAGAGTCCAGCGCACGACGACGTAGGCGACGACGCCGGCCGCGGCGGCGACGACCGTGGAAAATTCGGCGAGGAGAAGCGCGAAGGCGGTGGCGATCGCGACGGCGAGTGCGGCAGCCACCTGCCCCCAGTACATGTTGCTTCGTTGCGACTGGCTGCTGATAAGGGTTCGCGGATGCCGGAAGACTGTCCTACCTCAAGGAAAGTTCCCTGGCCACGGCGGAGGAATCGTACTGGACTCGCCGGGGGGAATCACAATTCCTCTCCCATGGCGAGGTCACCCGGTCGAGAACCCACCCTGAGCTGATAGCGACCCGGTACCCCGTCGTCTTCGTTCCCGCCAGTCGGCTCGAACGCGGCGCGACCGACCAGGAGGTCCGCGAAGCAGTCGAGTCCGTCGAGGACGGTGATGGTCGTGTCTGAAACCGAGTACGGCACGGCGTGGCCGCCCGAGAGCGGTCACTCCGACCAGTCTGACGACGGAGACGACGAACACCCTGAAGACGAACCTGCGGAGTCTGAACCGGCTGAGACGCCGGAGAAGTACGTGCCCGATGACCTCGCGAACTACAAGGTCCACCTGACGCCGAGTGGCGGAATGAAAGTCTCCCTCGGGAGTCCGGCGTTGGCCCCGCTATACGTCGTTCCTGGCGACCGCGTGCGTGTCTACGACCACCCCGACGGGATTCTGATCACCCACGCCCAGCACCAGCGAGGTGAGGTCGATGAGTGAGGCTGAACCCGAGAGCGAGAGCGAAGACATCGACCCTGTCGCCCGCTCTCGTGCAAAGCGCAGACAGGAATGGCTCGAACGCCAGGAGCCCACACTCGAGGAAGTCCGCTGGGCACGCGGCCACTACTGGGAAGAACTCGGTCAGGAGCCGCCGGACTGGTACACTCAGATTCACCCGGAAATCACAGGTCCGAACGGGACCGGTGAATCAGGACCGATTCCGCCGGAGATCGACTGGTCGGACCTGACGGCCTACCGGTGTCGCCACTGCTACAACGGGTGTATCAACCCGGTCGACTCGGAGCCGGCAGAAACCCAGCAGTGCCGGAGTTGTCACGCTATCCCGGACTGAGATGCAAGTGTCCGGTCCACGGGTTTGCCTGCGAGTAGGCCACCCGCTCGACTCCGCTGCTCGCTGCCCCGTCGATCTCGTCGACCACCCCAGCGACCGCGCCCGCCAATCCCCCTTGACGGGGGTGCGGCGGGCGCACCCCGTCCATCGAGGCTGCCCCAGCTCGGCCCCGCCTGCCAGGACAGCGGAAGCGCAGCGCTTGCGCGAGAACCGCGGACGGGCGGAAGCGGCCCCCCTCCCATGGGGGGTCGACCCGACCCGGCCCGCAGCGAGCGCAGCGAGCGAGGACCGGAACCGGCCGCGACGGCACGCCGGCCGGCCTGCGGTTCGTGATCAAGACACACCATTTTTCCGAGGTGTTTCGGCGTGACAGACTCGGCTGGCGGTTCTCGGCACACCAATGAGACTAACTCTGTAACGCCGTCTCAGCCCGGTAACTCGCCGAATGCTGAACGCGAGTTACCGACCCCCGCTGAGCGCGTTGCAGAGTTCCGCGAGAAGTACGGCCACCTCGCTCGACTGCCGCTCACCGAGGTACCTGGACAGAAGCTTCGCGAGTCCCTCCTGGAAGAGTACACGACCGAGGTCGAGGTCGAACCGATGACCGACATGGAGAACGGGACGACGGTCTACGAGCTGGACCAGCGGCTGCCGCTGACCTGGGAAGCCGCGGTAGAGCAGTTGCTCGAATCTTACGAGGACTCCCTGAATACGACGCTCAAACTCGAACGCGGCTACGAAGGCGATCCCGAACACGACGTGTTCCTCAAAGAAGCCGAGACTTCGTGGATGGTGTCGTACCAGAAGCGGTATTTCGCCGAACTGAAAGGCTGGGTTCGTGAGACAATTGGCGGCACACGACCCAGCGGCGGCGACTGTGAAGGAAAGTTCGAGAACCCGCACGTTGCTGTCCTGACCCGTACGTCGTCGTCCGTTCCCTACGGAGATCGACTCGCTCCGGTCGACCACGGCACCAGCGTGAACGACGCCTGGAGTCCGGTCTACGACAAGATTCGGAATCACCTGCGGTCACTCGGTTTCGAGAGCGACGAGTGGGATTACTACCGGAAAGAAGAGCCGCATACGTCCGAACGCGGCGGTGCTGTGAACCGGTGTTACACCCATGAACACACGATGCTGATCGTCGACGGCCCGGTGACCGCTGAGGACTTCCGGCCGATCATGGAGAAACACGTCGAGAAATGCGACGGTGCCGGCATGGACGCCCACCGAAACGAACCCTGCGCGGAACACGCGGATGAAGCGGCGAGTGACTGGAATGCGGCCGTCTCAGGGTGCCCCGACTGCGACACGCCTGTATCAGTGCTACCCGCCGAAGAGGTCGAGGACGTGGCTGCCTACGTCGCCAGTTACACCGGCATCAAACCGGCCGGCCTCCTGGAGCGGTCCGTCGAGTACATCGCCTGGGCAGCGGTCCAGTGGGCGATGAACAAGAAACGGCGAACTCGTTCGGACCCGGCTGGCTGGGCCGCGACCGCGGACGCCTGTAAGCAACGGTACGAGTCCGACAAGAGCGAGCAAGAGGTCAACCACGGCGAGGAGATCGTGGCGTCCGACCAGCGCGGCGTCGAGTTCGAATGTGCCGAGTGCGGTTCGCCCTGGAAGATCGACCAGGACCACGATACGCTCACGTCCGCGCGGCTGTCTCCAGGAGACAGCGCCGGAACTCCAGCAGTCGCCGACGGCGGCGTAGAGGTCCCCGACCGAGAAGAGGAACTGCGCGAACGATGGCCGTCAGCGTCCGGTGCCGCGACCTACGGCGAGACACCGACCGAGCGCAAGAAGCGCCGGGCCATCGAGTCCCACCTAGAGAAGAACCCGAACGCTTCGGTAACTGAGGTACTAGGTGCGTGTTCGCTCCCGCCCGACGACGCAGATCTCGTCCGTGAAGTGATGGCCGGCGTCGACCGTTCTGAGGTGGTCGGCTTCGACAGCCCACCCGAATGGCGGTTCGATGCCGTCATCATCGACGACGAAGAGCATCCTGCGGCGTCCGGTGGCGGCGTCGACATGGCTGAGGTCGTGAAACCGGTCGAGAGACTGCTGAACGAAACGCGATTACAGTACTGCGGCGAGGAGCAGTCACCGACGATCGTGGTCCAGGGTTCGGACGGACCCGGTGAGCGCGTTGCGTCACACAACCCGCGGACGCAGGCCGCGCGGCTGGTCGAGATGGGGATCACTGAGCCGTGGGCAGCGGAGTTGCGATTAGAGTTTGAGCGACGAAATTCAGAGCATACTTTGGCCGATTGTTTCCGGGAGCCGTGTGTTCGCCCCTGTAAAACTGTGGACAATAATTAATACCCATCGCGTTTTGAGCGAATATAATGCCCTCAGACCAGGATATTGACGGTTCTAACCCATACGAACACTTGGCTGAATCTGATCGAACTTGGGAGTATGTACTACAATCGGATCCGTATAGCTGCTGGGAACCGTTGATTGAATTATTCTCCTCAATGAATGCTGAGGAGTTAGAGTTGCAACAAGAAGCGTTCCAGAAATCACGGATGCAAGCAGAAGAATTGGGGAAAACAGAAAGCAAAGATATGAAGGATTCTGCACACGACATTTACGAGTTCCTACTCCTCTGTGAAAGAGCAGCAAGCAAAGCGGATCATGAAAACCAAGGGTAACACTGAATTCCCAATAATATACGGATATTTATGTGACAGGATCGCAGGGACATATTTAAGATCCTGGCGATCCGTGACCCAACAATGGCAGACCCCATCTTGAAGTGGGCCGGAGGCAAGAGGCAGATCCTCCCGCAAATTCTGGACCACTTCAGAGACGCCGAGGAAATTAATCGGTATCATGAACCATTTTTCGGCGGCGGTGCGGTCTTCTTCAGAGAAACGTATGAAGATGCTGTCACTATCAACGATTTTAATGAGCGGTTGGTGAACTTCTATCGAGTACTCCAACAGGATACCAAGGGCTTGCTTGAGAAATTCTCCTCGCTCAGAGAGCGAAAACCAAAGGACGAACCGAACCCAAAACTGGATTATGATCAAGTTGACGAACACGGTCGAGAGATTAAGAATTACTATTATCAAATAAGAGCTATTTTCAACAAGCGGCCGAATGGGAAAGATTTCGATGAAGTCCGTGAGGCAGCCATCCTCTTGTGGTTGAATAGAACTTGCTTCAATGGACTATACCGTGAGAACCGATCTGGAGAATTCAACGTTCCTGTTGGGAACCACAAGAGCTACGGCCTCGACATGGACGGGAAGATCCGACAAGCGGCCGATGCGCTACAATACGCTGATGTAGACATCTATAATCAGGACTTCAGTTACGTTGAGGATCACGTCGAACCCGGAGATCTCGTCTACTTTGACCCACCATATGACCCCAATTCGGCTTCATCGTCGTTCGTTGAATATACCTCAGAGTCTTTCGGGAAGGACGAGCAGCGACGACTGAAAGACTTGGCAGTCCGGCTCGACGATCAAGGCGTCGATGTAGTGATATCGAATGCACCCTCCGTTACCGAACTCTACGAAGGTGATGATGCTACCGGAGATTTCGACTACTCAAAGGTAGGTGCTCGTAGAGCGATTAATTCTGATGGAGACAGCCGAGGAGAAGTCAACGAAGTCATTATCACGAATATCGCCGAAGAAGATCGGCGACATACGCACGCACATCTCAGCGACTACGCTTAATCGTTAAGTCCAGGAAGATAGATCTTTCTCATAATAGTCATATGTCGTTTTTCCGTTATCATTTAGTTTGATTTCGTCGAATCCCCGGAACCAACTTCGAACGGTTGTTGCTCGTCGTCCGATAGTCGTTCCTGTAACTTCTGTGTTTTCTCGGATCAATTCTTTGACTTTGTCATGGTCTATCTTCTCTTTCTTGATCCGGTCTATGATTATTTCGAATATTTCGAGGTCGCGGATGTTATCATTAAGGAATTTACGAGATTGTTCGCTATCTTCTTCCAGATATTGTATATACTGTTTACCATCTTCACTCAGTTCCCACCGACGCATTTCGAAGCCGTCAAACTCCCCTTCTTCCTGTACAAGAAAGCCTAACGCTGCAGCTGCAAGAGCATAGTAGTCTGCTTGTCGCCGAGTCCAGTCTCTTTCCGTGTTCTCAGTCAAATGGTCAACTATCTCAGGACCATACTTCTCACCGCTTGCGATTCCCTGGATGGTATAATTCAGAACGTCTATCCGATCAGCCTGTGGTACGACCGCTGAACTGATGAGTTCATTATCGAACTTATCGAACTGTGACCAGAATTCCTTGTCTATTTTATATCCTTCATTATGTGAAGTTACTCCCACCGAATGTTGAACCATTAAGTCCGCGAGATCGTCGCCATTGATTAGCTGAATTGTTGGTCCATCGGTTTCTCTCGCTGCGGCCTTTGCAGGCCGCGTAAACGTAGAATTCGTTACTACCGTTCCAAATCGGCAACCATTACGATTCAACGCACCGTTGAGGCCACGAACAATATCTGCGCCGACTGTACCAGAATAATGCTTTACCTCAATTCCAAAGCTACATTTGTATATTGAATCACCTACTTCCCCGATAATATCAAGACCCTGGTCGCCACCCTCTGGAGTTACCTCACTACTATCTGGTCTTTCGATTTCTTCGATAACAAGCTTAGTCAAGTGCTCAAAAGGAGTTTCTCCGATTTCGTCGATTCGGGTAAGAAGTTGCTTTTCGGCCTGAGATTCAGTCATATACTCTTTATCGTTATTTCGACCGGTCATGTCCATAATACTGAATTGATGTGTGATAAAGCATTTCCAAAGGGTGAAACTATGTTTTCCTCTTGAACGGACCCGAATACTCTAGTGACTGCGCGACTGAATGTTTCTCATGGCCGTACTGGAACACCTGCGGACAGGCGAGCGCCGCGAGATCGACGGCGAACTCCCGTTCGGTGCGAGCTACGTGGTCGAAGGCTACGACGAAGAGGCCGAGGAGCTGTGGCAAGAGGAGCGCGTCGATCTCGACGGCGAGACATACATCGTCATCGACGACGGTGTGGAGATGGCCACGATGGAATCGACAGAAAAATAACAACGAAGTCGAGTGCATAAAGGACATGAATGGCATCTAGAAAAGATGATTCTGACGAATATCTCAAAGAAATAAGTGATCAGCTTCGGCTTTCGCGAAAAACTGAACGGAGAAGACGTGTAGAAAACGTACACATCCTCGTTGCTATCGGTATCATTGGTACGTATTTCACATCCCCAGCACAGGAGTTCTTAACCTCAAATGCGATCGAAAGTACTACAGGTGTATTTGTGTTTGGTGCTGGCTGTTTTCTTGGATTGAAAGTGATTACACTGACTATTCGGATGGTGTGGAATCCCAAACCCTTGGAAGTTTTAGGCGAACTTGTTGCTCCTTTTATCTTTGTTATCGGTGTAGTTGGATATCTGATTTGGTTATTCTTCCAATTTGTGACGATATCATTGAATGTGAACATAGAACCCAACCGTTCAATGCTATTCATCGTAGCTTTGCTATCTATAGTAAGTTCTGTAGTTGCATATTTGAATTATTCACAATACCGAAATGAAATAGAAGAGAAAGAAGAAATCTCCGGGCGAATTTATGAGCGCAAAATGTTTGGAATGTTATCAGAAAATCCTGAGTTAATTGAACCAGGATTGACAATCAAGGAAATTCAACCGAATAAAAACTCATATTCCGGTATTATTCCAGATGTTCTTGCTGAAGACGCTGACGGCAATGAAGCTTTTATCGAGTTGAAAAGAAGAGTTGATTCAAACACCGTCCAGAATATCTATGATCAGTACCGTGAAATACTGGACGACAACCGTGTGATTATTGTATCCTCTTCATTCGTCGGCAGATCTAAAGAAAGATTGAAAGATTATGGATTTGAACCTCGGGAATTTGGATCCCTTGGTATCGGTGGTGGAACGGAAAAGTAATTTCTGTTCATTCTCAATCCCAGGGGTGTCAACGACCTAACTTACGCCCAGCTCGACGACTCCCGCAGCGGGACGATCGGGGCCGCTCCGACGGCGGCGACGACGAGCGACGCTCCGCCCTCGATCTCGTCGCCGGTCGTCACGACCACCTGGAAGCGGTCGGCAAGTGAGTCCCCGATACGCTGTCGACGACCGAGTCCCTGATGGGAGAGCGCACTTGGAATTTACTCTGCGAAAATTGAGGATTAATCTTCGGGTCCGTGTTCGTCGAGGCATACAGCCGCTTCCACGATGAACTCCTCCCAGGTCAGCCCAAGCTCCTCCTTTACCTGATTAATCTCGTCGTAGTCGCTGTCGTCCAGTGCGATGTTGACGTTCCTGACCATGCCCCTGTTTCAAACTAAGGAAGTATGATAGTAACCTTACTTTGAAACATCGATAGTTACTTAGTAACTAAGTTCGTGATGTGGCGATGACGGAAGCCGCTCGGACCCGTCGCTCGCCGATGGGTCCCGTGAGAACGAGCGGACCCCGCTGTAAGGGCAGCGGGTCCGCGTGGCTTCCGTAACTAGGCTACGGAAGCATGCCGACCGACACGCCGCGAGACAATGAAAGTCTCGCACCGACAGCTGTAACGTCCGCCGACCGCCCACCCGACGGCCCGCGCCGATCACGCCGGAGGCCGACCCGATGACCCGTCAGTCGGCCCGCTTCGAGACGCGCCGCGACGGGTATGAACGCTGGCGCTCGTGGGACGGTGACCGCGAGCGGTACGTGTACGTCCACCGGCTCGCCGCAGTCGCGTGGGGCATCCTGGACGGCCTCGACGACCCGCGCCACGTCCACCACGTCAACGGCGTCGAGTGGTTGAACGTCCCGGACAACCTCGAAGCCCGAGATCCCGTCGACCACGGGAACTACCACCTCAACGGAGGCGCGCTCTCGTGACGCTGCGACCGCGCGCACCAGGTGCCGGATTCGGCGATTTCTCGTCGATTTTCGCCGAAACGCTAAAAACCGGATTTCAGGTAGTGACGGCCTCAACGTCCGATTTCCACTTTCACCCGTGGTGCCATCGCATTATGTGCTGTTCGGACCCGGTTGTAGGTGTCATGATTCGACTGGCGTCGGTCCCCGCGCCGCGCGATGGTCTGGAGGTGCCGGATGTCGATGGCTGATCGACGAGACAACCCGGTGCCCTACGAACTCGAACCGCTCGCACCCCGCGAAGCGGTCGAACTCTACATGGACCACCGGGAGCCGGAACTGAGCAAGAAGACGCTGCAGAATCACCGGTACCGGCTGGAGTCGTTCATCGAGTGGTGCGACCAGGAGGAGATCGACAACCTGAACGAACTGAGCGGCCGCGACCTGCACCGATACCGCGTCTGGCGCGGGCGCGACGTGAACACGGTGACCCTCCGCGGGCAGCTCGCGACATTGCGCGTCTTCCTGGAATTCTGCGCCGACATCGACGGCGTGACTCCCGGACTCCGCGAGCGAGTGAAACTCCCGAACGTCACCGCGAATGAGGAAGCCCGCGACCGGCTGCTCGACGACGACCGCGCCGAGGCGCTCCTGGAGTACCTGGAGACCTACCGGCGCGCGAGTCGAGAACACGTCATCATCGCCGTGCTGTGGCACACCGGCATCCGACTCGGGAGCCTGCGCGCCGTCGACCTGGACGACTACGACAACGACCCCGAAGAGGCGAGTCTCTGGATTCGCCACCGGCCGGACACCGGCACCCCGCTGAAGAACGGGCACGCTGCGGAGCGGCCCATCTCGCTCGACGAGAAGTACGCCGAGGTCATCGACGACTACATCCGGCTGCACCGGCCCGACGTCGAGGACGACCACGGCCGGCGACCGCTCATCGCGAGCGACAGAGGCCGGCTCAGCGAGGGCCAGATTCGCGCCGACGTGTATCAGGTCACTCAGCCCTGCGTCGTGGGAGAGTGCCCGCACGACCGCGAGAAAGAGAGCTGCGAGTACCGCACCTACGGCCGGTACTCCGAGTGCCCGTCGAGTCTGTCGCCACACTCGATCCGCCGTGGTTCGCTGACCTACCAGTTGCGCCGCGGCGTCCCCGAGGAGATCGTGAGCGACCGCTGTAACGTGTCCCGGGACGTGCTCGATCAGCACTACGACCGGCGAACCGACCGCGAGAAGATGGAACAGCGGAGAGAGTTCCTGGACAAGTTAGACCTGTAGACCCATGAACCCCGATAACGGATTTAGAGAGCAGTACAGCGTTAGAAACGGAAGCAGAAGGTTTCTTTCACGTGGACTCGCCGGGATTTGAACCCGGGGCCTCTCCCATGCCAAGGGAGTGATCTACCGCTGATCTACGAGCCCGCGACTCCGAGTTGCCGACCGGTTCTGATAAACCCATCGAACCGCCGGAGCGACGACCACGTCGAGCCGGTCGCCGTTTCCGACGGCCCCCAGTTATCACAGGTTGTAATGAAGGGGCAACTGCTAAAGTCACGTCCCGTGTTAGATGGATCAACGTTGCACGCCAGGGGGAAGGCACGCACGAGACCGATCTATGGAACGGGACTGTCGATCCAACGAATGAGAGCGAATGAATCGGGCCGGGAAGGAGAGCGAGAGCGCGGACAGACGACGCTGGACTTCGCGCTGGGGGCGAGCCTGCTCTTGCTCGCGCTCATCGGCGTCCTGGTGTTCGTCTCGGGGACGATGGAGCCGTTCACCGAGGGCTCCCAGGAGGACATCGGCGTCGCCGACCGGGTCGCGGACAGCCTCGCCGAGGGACTGCTGGCCGACCCGGCGGAGCCACACGTGCTGAACCCGACCTGTACCGCCGAGTTCTTCGCCGACAACAGCCCGAGCGATTGCCGTCACTCCGGGTCGAACCTGACCGAACGGGTCGGCGTCAAACACTGGCAACTGGTCAACGTCACGATGCAGGCTGACGTGACCGGCGGCGCCGCGGAGGAGACCCTCTGCTGGGACGACACCGACGACCGAGTCGTCCACCGCGGCGCCCCGGAGTGTGACCGCCAGTTCACGGTGGGCTCGACCCCGCCGGTGAGCGTCGGTGATACGGTGACCGCGCGGCGGGTCGTCACGATAAACGGGACGGACGCGACGATGCGCGTGGAGGTGTGGTAGATGCGCGGCGTCGGATTCGACCTCGGCTTCGAACCCGGCCTCGACAGGGGGCAGGTCCACACGCTGGAGGGGATCGTGGCGGCGATGTTGCTGTTGACGAGCGTCATCTTCGCCCTCCAGATGACGTCGGTGACGCCGCTGTCGGCGAGTACGTCGAGCCAGCACGTCGAGAACCAGGAACACGCGAGCGCGGAAGGAGTGCTCGCGGGGGCGGCCGACAGCGGGGCGCTCCGTCGGGCAGTGCTGTTCTGGAACGCGAGCGGTGACCGGTTCTACAACGCCACCGAGGGGCGCTACTACAGCCAGGAGCCGCCGGACAACGACTTCGGGGAGGCGCTCGACCGCGCCTTCGGGACGCGCGGGATCGCGTTCAACGTCTACGTCACGTTCCAGGCCGGGAGCGGGAGCGCCACCCGGACCCAGCGGATGGTGTACGTGGGCAGGCCGAGCGACAACGCGGTCCGGGCGACGCGAACCGTGGTCCTCGCCGACGACGCCCAGCTCGTCGACCACGAGAGCGCGAAGACAGGTGACCGCGTCGGTGACACCGCCTTCTACGCGCCGGACGTGACGAACGGCAGCGTCTACAACGCACTGCGGGTGGAGGTGGTCGTGTGGCGCATCTGAGACCCGGCGACCCGGACCCGGCGGGATCCGGACCGGAACCGGACCAGGGAGCGGGACCCGGACCGGACCAGGGAGCGGGACCCGGACCGGAGCCGAACGGCGCCAGCGGACGCGACCGTGCACAGCTCCTCCTGCTCGCCGGGTTCGCGCTCGCGGCCGTCTTCGTGGCGTTTGCCTTCCTGTTGAACTCCGTCGTCTACACGGAGAACCTCGCGACGCGCGGCGAGGGCTCACGCGCCACCCACGCTATCGCGGTCGCCGACGACGCCGCGACCGGGACCGAGGGCGTCATCGGGTATGCGAACGAGCACAACACCACTGATTACCCGAGCCTGAAGAGCGAACTCACCAGCGGGATCGCGGACATCGACCGCCTGGTCGGGACACAGCAACTCGCCGACGGCGGGGTGTTGTCGGTCTCGTACGTCTCCCACCGGAAGGGAACCTGGATCGACCAGTCCTACCACTCCCGGAACTTCACCGACAGGGACTTCGACGGGGGCTGGACGCTGTTCGACGGGGCTGACGGCGCCCGGGCGTTCCGGATCCACGTGACGAACCCCGACGACCTGCAGAAGCTAAACACCACCATCACCCCGATCGAGAACTTCACCGTCGTCGCGACCGACGGGACGGAACACTGGCGAATGGAGGTCTACCACGACAACGACGGGGACCTCGGGTTGCCGACCGGCTACTCCTACGTCGCGGAGGTCACCGACGGCGACGGGAACACGGGGTACTGTAGCGTCACCGACGGCGTGTCGTCGTTCTGGATCAACGTCTCGGCGGGGACGTTCGCAGGCGAGGAGTGTCGTGCGCTCCGGTTCGGTGAAGGCGTCCCCACCGTCGAGCGGGTCTCCTTCGACCACGGCGGTAACATCAACGGTACCTATCGGTTGCTGGCCGCGACAGACGGCAGCGCTCTCACATCGGGGGCGTACAACTCGACCGGGTCGCTGCCGCCAGTCACGAGACCCGCGATCTACAACGCGACAGTTCACGTCAGCTACGACACCGGAACGCTCCAGTACGAGACCGACCGCAAGGCGGAACCGGAGGAAAACGATGCGTAACTGGGTCCGGGAAGGACACCGAAACCGGAATCAGGACCAGGACCGGAATCGGAATCGGAACCGGGATTCCAGTCGCGGCCAGTCGATCGCGCTGGACTACACACTGGGCCTGGGCATCGGGTTCCTGCTGATAACGGGACTGGTCATCGCGGGCGGGAACTACGTCACCGACCAGCGCGACCGGGCCCAGCAGGCGGAGTTGCGCGTCGTGGGGCAACAACTCGCCGCCGACATCGAGGCCGCCGACAGGCTCGCGGCGTCGACGACAGGCGGTGACGTCCGCATCGAGCGGTCGCTGCCGTCGACGGTTGCACGTTCGACCTACACCATCGAGGTGGTCGCCGACGAGGACCCCTGGCTCGTGCTGTCGAGTCACGCTGCGCCCGTCCAGGTCCGTATCGAACTGACGAACCAGACCGCGCTCGTGCCGACGACGATCAACGGGGGACTCGTCGTGGTCGACTACACGGCCAGCGGTGAACTCGAACTCGGGCCGGGTGACCGCTATGCGTGAGGGCGGGCCGAGGCGGGGTAGAGTACCGACGAACGGACCGACGACGGGCGTCTCCGGGCACCGCGCTATCAGTGACGTCGTCGGGTACGTCCTCGTGGTCAGCCTGGTCATCTCGGTCGTGGGCGTCGTCTCCGTGGCGGGTTTCTCCTCGCTGGAGGACGCCCGCTACGCCGAGCAGGCCGCCAACGCCGAGCGGGCGTTCGACGTCCTCGCGGACAACGTCGGCGACGTCTACGCGGACGGCGCCCCCAGTCGGGGGACCGAGATCAGCCTCAGCGATGCCAGCCTCCGGACGACGGGCAGCGTCACGGTCAACGTCACCGCGAGAGACACGTCGACAGGGGACAACTTCACGCTCGAAAAGACCGCCCAGCCGATTGTCTGGCGGGGCGAACGCGACACGGAACTCGTCTACACGCTGGGGGCGACCCTCCGGGCCGAGTCCGACGGCGGTGTCGTCATCGAGGGGACACCGTCCCGGTACGACACCGACCGGGCGGTCTTCCGCGTCGTCCAGACGCGAGCCCCGCCCACGCAGTTCGGCGGCACGACCGTCCGTGTCCGGGCGGTCCACGCGAGTTCGAACGTCCTGCTGAGCGAACCGACCGACAGGTACGACGAGATCTGGCTGAACGTGACGACGCCGCGGGCGGCCATCTGGGCGCAACATCTCGAGCGCTACCCGAACACCGTCTGTTCGGTCGGCGTCGTCCCCGGCGAGTCCACCGAGACCGTCTCGTGTGAGTTCACCGACCGCGACGCCGTCCACGTGACACTCACCCGCATCGACGTCGAGATCGAGAACTGAAACCGGCTGCCCGCGCAAGCTTCACACGTCACACTGGTCGATCGCCACGCTCGACCGGGGAGAGCGGTCCGTGTAACGGCTGGACGGGCCGTCCGGTGAACGGTTCCCCGAAACAGTTACTACCGACTCCCTTCGAGAGGGTCCACCACACGGAAACGGGGGAACCGTTTTCCCGGTCTCGCCCCTCACACCGGGCATGGACCACGTGGTTCCCGAGGAAAACGACACAGTCGAAGTTTCGGAGGGCGTCTTCCTGACGCAACTGGCCATCGGCGAGCGCATGAGCATCCAGCACCTGCGCATGGAACCCGGCGGCGAGGTGCCGATGCACAGCCACCACCACGAACAGCTGGGGTTCGTCTACGAGGGCACCCAGACGTTCCTGCTCGAAGACGACGAAGAGGTCGACGTCGACGCTGGCGAGTCGTACTACCTGGAGAGCGAAGAGCCCCACGCCGCCCTGAACCTCGGCGAGGAGACGATGTACGCCATCGACATCTTCAGCCCGCCGCGGCCGAACCCGAGCTGGCTTGACGAGTGACGAGTCGGTGGTCGGTTCACCCAGTTCCGTTCGCGGACGCCGGCGTCGGCGCAGAGGTGGGTGACGCGGTGTCGGTCGCTGTCGTCGCGGTTCCAGCAGTCCCGGTCGGGGACGAGGGCCCGACGGTCGTCACTGATACCGGCGGTGGGGTTGGCGTGGGTGTCGCGAGCGTCTCGGGCGTGGGTGTCTCGGGCGTCGCGGGCGTCTCGAGCGTGGGTGTCGGTGTTTCGAAAGAGATACCCTCGACCCAGTCGGGAGCCTCGACGCTCGTCTCGCCGACGGCCGAGTAGTCGAAGCGGATGGAGACGCTCTCTTCGCCGTCGTGCCACGAGCGATCGTAGCGAACGACCATCGACCGGACGAATCCTTCAGGGGTGACGTAGACAGTCACGCGGTAGTTTCGGACTCTGGTGGAGAGTCGGTCGAGCGCCGGCGGGAGGCCGACGTCCGCGTAGAGTCGGAAGTAGGTCCGCCCGTCTCGCTGGATGCGGGTGACGTTCGGGTTCATTCCCGTGAGGAACCGCTCGACGACCTCTCCACTGACGACGTAGTCGTCGACGTCACCGGGGTCGCGGACGGCGTCGTGTTCGGTCTCGTTGTCCCGGACGGCTCGCAGATACCCGCCGGAGTCGTCGACGTACAGATACTGTTCCAGCGACGAGCCGTCGTCGATCTGCTCGACGAGAAACCGGTCCCCCTCGACGACGGCTCGGCGCCCGAATCCCTGGTCGAAGACGGGGTCGGGACGGGGCGACCGCTGCACGTCGAAGTCCAGTTCCCAGGTGTAGGTCAGGCCAGCGACGAACGATTCGTGTGCCACCCGCAGACGGGTCGCGTTGACCGGTCCGACCACGGAAACTCCGGGCGGCCGGTCGACGGGGGTGCTCGTGCGCGGCTGGTCTCCCGTGGGCGAGATGGGGACTGGCGTGAGCGTCTCCTGTCGTGTTGGAGCCGACCCGCCACCGAGCGGGGCAGCGCCACACCCCGCGAGAACGACGAGCGCGACGACGAGGACTGTCGGAGGGCGGTCCATCGACCGTCACTTGGGACTGGTCCCCCAATACCCTGGCGTCCGGAAAGTGTGGTCGACGTCGTTCCGACGCCAGACGCAGGACGCCGACGAGACCAGCGGTACCTGCGACGCTGTTTCCCACAGCCCGAGACCGACCCGTGGTTTCGGGAACGTCGTGCCTGGGGAGCGTTGTGACCCGCCCCGGCAAAGTAGCAGAGAATCCCCCCGTTCCCACTCGCACTTTTGCTCGAAACTCTTTGAGTAACACAGGCGACAAAATGTTCATTTAACAACAACATATATCCGGGCGGTAGACGCACTTCGGGTGTGAAGACAGCAGACGGGCGGGTCACGAGGAAGACAGCAGACGGGCGGGTCACGAGGTCACGATCGGGAGTGTACGCGAACGATGACAGGTGAATCGACGCACGACTCGGGGGTGCGGTCCTGGATCGACCGCCACCGGATCGGCACGTTCCTGGCGATCACGTACGCGTTCACGTGGGTCATCCAGGGCGCGTTGCTGGCCAGCGGTATGGAGGCGTCGTGGACGCAGTCGATACTCGTCGGGTTCGGCGGGTTCGGACCGCCCGTCGGGGCCGCCGTGGTCGTCTGGGCGAGCGGCGGCGACCTCCGGAAGTGGGTCGGGCAGTTCTTCCGCTGGCGTATCGGCCTCAGGTGGTGGCTCGCGGCGCTCGGACTCCCGCTCGTCGTCCTGGCCGCAGGGGTCGCCCTGTTCGTCGCCCTCGGCGGCCCGACCGACGTGAGCGCGCTCCCGTTTCCCGGGGTCTATCTGTTCGTCCTGGCGTGGGGGACCGTCTGGGGCGGCGGGCAGGAAGACCTCGGCTGGCGGGGGTTCATGCTGCCACTGCTCCAGGAGCGCTACGGTGCGTTCGTGTCCAGCCTGCTGGTCGGCGTCGCGTGGGCCGGGTGGCACCTCCCGCTGTTTCTCAACCCGGCCACGACCCACGGCGGCTGGCCCCTCTCCCAGCAACTGCTCTGGGGGGTCTCCATCCTCGCGGGGTCGGTCCTCTGGACGTGGATGTACAACTCCACCGGCGGGAGCGTCCTCGCCGTCGCGGTGTTCCACGCCGGTATCAACGGGATGGGCGTCCTCCACCCGGCAGACACGGCGGCGATGGCGCCCGGCGGCGTGCCCGACCCGTGGTTGAGCCTCCTCTCGGAAGTGACCGGCGCGGTCCCGCTCGTCGCCGTCGCGATCGTCCTCGTCGCCGTGTACGGGACCGAACGACTCGCCGACCGGGAGATCCCCGGCGCCGAGGCCGTCGGGCTCGAATCGCGCGACTGAGCGTCGGGTTCTCACACGAGCGACCTCAATCGAGGATACTCCGGATCACGGTGAGGAATATCGCCGCCCCGATGGCGATCATCAGCGCTATCACGAAGCCGTCGACGAGGAGTGTGCCGATCAATCCCGAGATCTCCAGTTCGAACACGGCGTTCCAGACCGTCAGGACGACCACTGCTCCGAGGAAGACGGCTATCACGGTCTCGACGACGTCTGTCGGGTCGACCATGTATAATTAATTCTATATTTTCGGACATCACTCTTTCGTTCCCTGCAGGTACATGCGCCGGGCTGTGGTCGAGGTTCGGATCCGCTGGCCGTTCCCCGACTCTCCCGATACGTCGACGTGATTCGCTCTACGGTCCGACCGGATTAGCCTTGTCTAAATTACTGATTAGGTAGAAACTCTTTTATCGTTAGCGCTGTCACTGGGAGCTGTTCACAGACTCATGACGGCAGTAGATACCGTGGCCTGCGTGCGAGCAGGCACTCTGCGTAGATATCGTCTCTCGGTGTTCTGTGCGGGCTGGCACGACGGCGGAGACACCGCGACCGGGGGGACGGACCGATGATACCGCTGCAGTTACCACCGGGGACGTTCGGCCCCACAGTACAGGAGATACTCGACATCCTCATCGGGTCCTGGCGCGAGGGGTTCGTGCAGGTCTCGGGGTTCGTCGGCGCGACGATCCTCCTCTTCAGCCTCGTTCAGTACCGATTCGACGGCAAGCTCACCGAGTGGCTGGAGGCGAACGAACGCGCCCAGCCGCTCGTCGGCGCCCTGCTCGGCATCACACCCGGCTGTGGCGGGGCCATCATCGCGATGCCGCTGTACATCCGCGGGACGGTCAGCTTCGGGACTGTCGTGGCGGCACTGGCGGCGACCGCGGGTGACTCGGCGTTCATCATCCTCGCGCTCGCGCCCGAAGCGGCGCTGTACGCCTACGGACTCGCGTTCGTCTCCGCGGTCCTCTTCGGCTACGCTATCGACCTCTGGGGCCTCGGCGTGGGCCGCGTCGACCGCGCGGTCGACCGCATCGGCCGTCCGATGACCGACGGCGGTTTCGCCACCACGAGCGTCGCCGACGGTGGCCCCAGCATCCCCGACTACGAACGCCCCGACCACGACGGCCACAGCCACGGTCACGGCCACCGAAACGACGACCACGGCCGCGAGCAGGACCACGAGCACGGTACCAGCTTGCCGAGCTACCTCCCACAGTCCAGCCTCCTGGAGCGCGTGAGTCACGCCGTCCACGTCCTCTGGTGGGCCGTCCTCGCGGGCGCGCTCGTCGCCGGGGTGACGTACCTCGCTCGCGGTGCCCAGGAACCCGCGTGGGCGTTCACGGCCACCTACGACGGCCTGTTCACGATAGCTGGCCTCGCCGGCACCACGCTCTCTTTCTACCTGTATTTCGTCGGGCGACACTACATCGGCGAGGGTGCGGCCGGCCGGGTTCGCGATTCCTTCGAGACCCTGTACAGGACGTTCCAGCACGCCGCCATGGAGACCTCGATGGTCACCGTCTGGGTCATCGGCGGCTACCTCCTCTACGAGTACGGTCTGCTCCTCACCGGGCTCGACATCCAGGGACTCGCGGCGGCAGCCGGCGTACTCGCCCCCGTCGCGGGTGCCATGCTCGGGCTGGTCCCCGGCTGTGCGGCCCACATCGTCTTCGCCCAGCTCTACGCAGTCGAGGAGGCCATCCCGTTCTCGGCGCTGGTGGCAAACGCCATCAGCCAGGACGGCGACGCCCTCTTCCCGCTGATGGCGATCGACCTCAAAGCCGCCATCGTCGCGACAATCTACACGACGATCCCGGGGGTCGTCACCGGCGTACTCGTCTACTACTTCTGGCCGTACGCCCAGTTCGGCTTCGGGGTGGTGGGCTGACGTGTACGACCGGATACTCGTCCCGACCGACGGGGGCGACCACGCCCTCGCGGCGGCCCGGCGGGCCTTCGACCTCGCCGAGCAGTACGACGCGACCGTCCACGCGCTGTACGTGGTCGAGACCGACACCAACTGGCTCACCGTCTCGAAAGACGAGGTCCGGGACGGCCTCCGCGAGATCGGCGAGGACGCCGGCGGGCAGGCACTCAACGCCATCGAGGCGCTCGGTGACGACTTCGACGTCGAACTCGTCACGGCGATGCGCGAGGGGTCCCCCGACGAGGAGATCCTCAAATACGTCGGTGACGAGGCGGTCGACCTCGTCGTGATGGGCACCCACGGCCGGGGCGGCATCCGCCGCCGGCTGGTCGGCAGCGTCTCCGAACGCGTCGTCCGCGAGGCGACCGTGCCGGTGATGACGGTCACCGCGGACGGTGACTGAGATAGTTCCCGGACGACGGCGACAGCGTGGCTGTTTACTTCCGTGGACTGCAGAGTGGTGCGTATGCGATATCTCACGGTGCTGGCCACATCTGACGGAGGGGGTAGACTCCATCCACTCGGGGAAGAACTGACCGAGGACCCGTCTATCGAGCGGCGGGCCATCCACCACGTCGAACTCCTCGACGACGACACCGTGTTGCTGTTTGCCGAGGCGAGCGGGAATCAGGACCGGTACCGGCAGATCATGGAGAGTTCGCCCCACGTCGTCGAGTATCTCACCGCCGGGGACGACCGGTGGATGGCCGTGAGTCAGTTCGAACCGACCGAGGAGGTTCGCCGGGCGCTGGAACTACAGCGGGATTCACTGATGGTCGTCGACACACCGATCCGCTTCACCTCCGAGGACCACCTCGAGATAACGTACCTGGGGACCGACGAGACGTTCGGCAAACTGTCCGAATACGTCGACGAACTGGGGTCGATCGAGTTCGAAATTCTCGAGATGGGTGACTTCGAGACCGACCAGTCGTCGTTCGGCAGGATGATCACTGCCCGGCAAGAGGAGGTGCTCGAAGCGGCGGTCGACCTGGGATACTACAGTGAACCTCGCCAGGCTTCACTCGAAGACGTCGGCGGCGCCGTCGGGATCGCCCCCGGAACCGTGGGTGAGCACCTTCGAAAGGTCGAGGAACGCGTGTTCGGCGAGATCGTTCGGTGAAGCGACTCCGGACCGCTCGGAGTTCGCCACCGGCCGGACTGTCCCGGGAACGTACAGGCGGCCCCCCAGCCGACGCGCCCCGGGCCCGACTCGTGCGGTTAAAAATGGCCACACGGGTGTGGCAGTCGTCGTATTCGACCCCGTCGCGTATCTCCACCCGGGTGAGCTTACGACCGATGTCAGTCTCGACGACACGCCCGGACACTGGTGGAGTCTCCGGTCCGGACACCGACGCATCGTTACTCGACGACCACGACGTCGCATCCAGCTATCGCGAGGTCACAGACGTCGAGTTACACGTCGTGGCCGCCGGCGACCCCGACGCGCCGCTGGTCGTCCTCTTGCACGGGCATCCCGACTTCTGGTACGGCTGGCGCGACCAGATCGGCCCGCTCGTCGAGGCCGGATTCCGCGTGGTCGTCCCGGACCAGCGGGGCTGCAATCTGAGCGAGGCCCCCGACGGGATCGACGCCTATCGGCAATCGAATCTCGTGGCCGACGTTCGCGAACTGGTCCACAGCGAGGGCCGGGAGTCGGCCCACGTCGTCGGACACGACTTCGGCGGGTTCGTCGCCTGGAACGTCGCGTTCCGTGAGCCCTCGCTCGTCGACCGACTCGGGATCCTGAACGTCCCACACCCCACAGTGTATCGGGAGACGTTGCGGTCCAGCCTCAGGCAGATCCTCAGGAGCTGGTACGTCTGGTTCTACCAGCTGCCGACACTCCCCGAGTGGGCGCTGGGACGCAACGACATGGAAAACATGGTCGAATCGCTCGAAGTGACGTCGAACCCGGGCACCTTCGACGAGGAGACGATCGACCGCTACCGGGCGGCCTGGCGACACACCGGCGTCGAACCGCGGGTCGACTGGTACCGCGGGTTCCGCCGGTCGGAGGGTCCGTCGCGAGACACGGTCACCCAGCCGACACTGATCTGCTGGGGTGAAGACGACATCGCGCTCCGCCCGTCGATGGCCGAAGAGAGCGTCGACCGCTGTGAAAACGGGCAGCTACGGACGTTCCCCGACGCTTCGCACTGGGTACACCACGAGCGTCCGGCGGTCACTGACGCGCTCCTCGGCCACCTCTCGTAGGCCGTCCCTGCCGGTCACCGAACCGGGTTGCTATCGCGGATAACGGTTTACGGAGTCGCACACCGGCTACCGTTTATCCGGCGTGAGAACCTTCAGTCCGCGGTTCCGGTCGTTCCCGCCCCCACCGATTCCTCGGCCAGACCGCGTTCCGCGTCGGTGAGGTAACACTGGGGGTCGGGGGCGAAGGGGTCGTCGCTGGCCGCGATAGCTCGCAACCGCGACGCGCCGCGACAGACGTCCCGGTACTCGCAGGCCGAACAGCGACCCTGCAAGTGCGATTCCCGCTCGCGCAACGCCCGCAGGAGCGGGTTGGACTCGTCGGTCCAGATCTCGCCGAACGGCCGGTCGCGGACGTTGCCAAGCGCGTAGCCCTGCCAGAACTGCGTGAGGTGGACGTTGCCCTGGTAGTCGACGTCCGCGACGCGCTCGCCGGTCGGGTCGCCGCCGTTGCGCCGGAGATACCCCAGCACGCGTTCGGCCTGCTCGTCCCCGAGTTCGCGGCGTGCGTACTCGACGAGGTAGGCCGCGTCGGCGTAGTTCCCCACCAGCAACGTCTCGATCTCGTGGCCGCGGTCGTGATAGTCGCGGGTCATCTCGCAGACTCGTTTGACCGCCTCGCGGCGTTCCTCGGGCGAGAGGTCGACGTCCTGGATGTCCGCGCCCCGGCCGCCGTAGTCGAGGTGGTAGAAACAGAAGCGGTCGACGCCGCGGTCGGCGAGCAGGTCGACGATGGCCTCGAGGTCGTCGGCGTTGTGCCGGGTGATCGTGTACCGGAGGCCGGTCTTCAGTCCCGCCGTCTGCGAGGCCTCGATGCCCGCGAGCGCCCGGTCGAAGGCGCCCTCTTGCCCCCGGAACTCGTCGTTGCGCTCGCGCAACCCGTCGACGGAGACGCCAGCGTACTGCAGACCGGCGTCGCGCAATTCTCGGGCGCGCTCCTCGGTCAGGAGCGTCCCGTTCGTCGAGAGTACGGGTCTGAGCCCGGCGTCGCTGGCGTGGGCAACGAGTTCGACCAGGTCCGAGCGGGCGAGCGGTTCACCGCCCGAGAAGAGGACGACCGGCGCGCCGAACTCCGCGAGGTCGTCGAGAAACCGCTTGCCCTCGGCCGTCGAGAGTTCCCCCGGGGCAGGCTCCGTTTCGGCCGCGGCGTAACAGTGGTCGCAGTAGAGGTTGCACTGCTTGGTGCAGTTCCAGACGACGACCGGCCGCCGCTGCTTGCGTTCGCGTATCTGTGCTTTCGAGGATTCCTCGGCCGCGTCGTACCGGAGTCCGTCCCCCTCGGCGTCGAGCCCGCAGAGCAGTTTGCTGACGGAGATCACTGCTCGACCCTCCCGTCGGAGCCACCACTAGCTTCGTCCTCCCCGGCGCGATCGCCGAGCGCGACGCCGTCGGAGACGAGTCGGACAGTCTCGTCGGCGGGACAGAGCCACAGCGTCTCGGCCGCGAAGCCAAAGAGCGTCGTCGCCTGTTCGCGGGCGACCTCGGCGGTCGGGGCACTGACGCTCCCTGCGTGGCGCAGCGACTCGTCGGTCGACTCGCGGACGAACAGTTCCCACTCCCGGGTCCGGTCGCCGCGGGGCTCGTCGACGCGTTCGAACTCGGGGCCGTCCGACGCTCCGGGTCCCCCGTCTGGCGCTGTCATACCCGGTTCGTTCGCCCGGACGGAAAAAGCCGTCTCGCGGATTTTCAGTCCCTGGGAACGCCGCTACGGACCTTTGTAACCCGGCGGGCTACTCGACGCCGATGCAGTCACTCGAGCCATACCGACGACGGCCGAGGCCGACGTCGCGGAGGTGGTCGTAATGGTCCCGACGGTGGACACGGACCGCCGGCCGCTCGTGCTCATCTGGGAGGTCACACAGGCCTGTGACCTGACCTGTGAGCACTGCCGGGCGGACGCACAGCCCCGTCGCCATCCCGACGAACTCACCACCGCCGAGGGAAAGGAACTGCTCGACCAGGTCGCCGACTTCGACGAGCGACAGCTCGTGGTTCTCTCGGGCGGGGACCCGATGAAACGCCCGGATCTGGTCGATCTCGTCGACTACGGCACCGACCAGGGACTCGTGATGTCGCTGACCCCCAGCGGGACCGAGAACCTCGACCGCGACGCCATCGAGGAACTGGCCGACGCCGGGCTCAAGCGGATCGCGCTGAGTCTCGACGGACCGGACGCCGGGTCACACGACGCCTTCCGCGGCGAGGCAGGGAGTTTCGAATCGACCCTGCGCGCCGCGGAGGCCGTCCAGGACGCTGGGATTCCGCTCCAGATCAACACGACGGTCTGTGAGCGGACGGTCGACGACCTGCCCGCGATCAGGGACCGCGTCGCGGACCTGGGGGCGGTCCTCTGGAGCGTGTTCTTCCTCGTGCCCGTCGGACGGGGCGCGGTACTCGACGGGATCTCGCCCGAACGGGCCGAACTGGTGATGGCGTGGCTCGCCGACGTCGCCGAGGAAGCACCGTTCGGCCTGAAGACGACCGAGGCACCGCACTACCGGCGCGTCCGGCAGCAACGTACCGCCGAAACCGGGGCCGGGGACAGGGTCCGGGACGAAACCGGAGACGGGGACGGAACCGGAGGCCGCCCATCGGGGGGCAACCGGCGGTCGGGCATCGTCGCGGGCGACGGTTTCGCGTTCGTCAGCCACACCGGCGAGGTCTACCCTTCCGGATTCCTGCCCGAATCGGCCGGCACCGTCCCAGAGGCGGACGTCGTCGACGTCTACCGGAACAGCGACCTGTTCGAATCACTGCGGGACCGCGACCAGCTCCAGGGCAAGTGCGGTGCCTGCCCGTACCGCGCCGTCTGTGGCGGGAGTCGCTCGCGGGCCTACGCGACGACCGGTGACCCGCTGGCGAGCGACCCGCTCTGTTCGTACGTCCCGGAGGGGTACGACGGGCCACTCCCGTGGGAGGATGCGGGCCGGCGCGTCCCGGGTGACTGAGCGGGTGGGGTCGCCTGCTTCGACCGCCAGCATGTCGACACTCTGGAAGGTGGGTCGGCGTGAAAACCGGCCACATGGACGGCCGAGACCGGTTCGAACCCGGCGGCATGTCGGTGCGATTTTATGCCAGGTGCGGGAAAGAGCGGGTATGGTCCGTGACCCGTTCGCGGACGAGGCCGAACCGGACCTCCAGGAGGTCCTCGGCGCGCTCGACGACCCTGACTGTCGGACGATCGTCACGGTCCTCGACGAGCCGATGACCGCTAGCGAGATCTCCGACGCGAGCGACATCCCCCTCTCGACGACCTACCGGAAGATCGACCGCCTGGAGGAGGCCCAGTTGCTCTACGAGGGCACGGAGATACGGCCGGACGGGCAACACGCCAGCACGTACGAGGTCAGCTTCGAGGAGGTCGTCATCCGACTGACCGAAGACCGGGAGTTCGACACCGAGGTTGCCCGCCGGGCGCGGACGCCGGACCAGCGCCTCGAAAACCTCTGGTCGGAGGTGCGCAAAGAGACATGAGCCCACACTTCACAACCGTCGCACTCGTCGCACTGAAAACCATCACGCTCCTGCTCGGGGGGCTCATCACGTACTTCTCGTACAAGGCCTACAACCGGAGCGGGAGCCAGCCGCTGTGGTATCTCGCGGTCGGGTTCGGGGTGGTCACACTCGGCATACTGACCGCCGGCGTGATCGACCAGCTGTTGCGTTTCTCCATCATCGGATGGAATGTCCCGTTCGCCGACGACCCCCTCAGCGACCAGACTGTCGCCGACCTCGCACTGATCGTCGAGAGCGCGCTCACCGCGCTCGGATTCGGCGTCATCGTCTACTCGCTGTACTCCGAGTGACCGTTCGGGCGGTGTCCGTCGCCGGCCTGGTGGGTCGGACCACCGTGTTCCCGCCCCGGACCACCGTGTGACCCCTTCCCACGACCTGAGAACACGGCTGTGGCTACTTTTTCCGGGCGGTCGAACCGTTCGAACGAGACCTATGATCGACCTGACGCTCGTCGTCGTGGCCACCAAGGCGGTGACGCTCACGTTCGGCGGCATTCTGACGTGGCTGTCGTATCGCGCGTTCCTGCGGACCAGAGCGCCGGCCATGCGCGCGCTGGCCGCCGGGATCGGACTCGTGACCGTCGGTGCCCTGCTGGGCGGCGTCGTCCACCAGGTCCTCGACCTCTCGGTGCTGGCCGGGGTCGCCGTCCAGGGCGCCTTCTCGGCCGCAGGATTCGCCGTCCTCACGTACTCGCTGTACGCCGAGGGGTCGACACGGTCGGTCTCCTCCAGTCAGTACTCCCCGCCTGGGGCCGGATGAGCGCTCTCGTCTCGAACGGGAACTGTCGCATTTGCTCCGGGGTGCCGGAGGCCGGGTCGTCGGACTGGTTAAACGATATCTCGCTATATCAAATCCGGAGGTACCTGCTCGGTGTCGGTGGCGGTTCGGCGTTGTCACGTCCCGGTGTAGCCGGCACAACACGGATACCCGTTCGACGCCTACTGTAAGGTGATGATGGCGACCACCCACGCGCTGGCCGGGATGGCACTCGCCAGCGTGGTCTCCGTGTTCGCGCCGGAGTACGCGCCGGTGGCCGTCGTCGCCGCCGGCGCTGGCGGTGCGTTCCCCGACCTCGATACGCCCGGCCGGCACCGCCGCACCCTCCACTACCCCGTCTACTACTCGGTGGCGGCGGTCGGACTGCTGGTCGTCGCGCTCGTCGTCCCGTCCTCAGTCACCGTCGCCCTCGCCGCGTTCGTCGGCGCCGCCGCGCTCCACTCGGTCACGGACGTCTTCGGCGGTGGCCTCGAACTCCGGCCCTGGGAGGGCACCTCCGACCGGGCGGTCTACGACCACTACCACGGCCGGTGGGTCCGCCCCCGGCGCTGGGTCCGCTACGACGGCTCGCCCGAGGACGTCGCCCTCGCCACCCTGCTGGCCGTCCCGGCGCTCGTCTTCGCTCCCGCTGGCGGGCCCGTCATGGTCACTGCGCTCTCGGGAGAGTCTCTCCGGGCGAGTGCGCTCTCGGGTGAGTTCGTCCCGACCCTGGTGCTCGCTCTGGTCGGGCTCTCGGTCGTCTACGGCCTCGTCAGGAAACCGCTCGTCGTCGCTGGCGAGTTGCTGGTCGCCCGGCTTCCCCGGAGTGTCCTCGACCGCATCCCGCTCGGGTTCGTCGAGGAGTTACAGTGAGTGTGCCTCGCAAACTCGCGGCGAGCGTGTCGTAGAAACGTTCACTCTTTGTTGTGTACTGACCGATTGCGGTGAATCGAACGTCCGCCGAGCGAAGCGAGGCGGTTCACCGCCGGAGCCGTCGAAGACGGCGGAGGCGGCCTTTTTAACCCATGTTTTTGCCGCGAGTGGTACCCGCAGCGAACACGGTGAGCGAGGATACCCGAGCGGGAAAAACATGGCCTGCATGTATCGTTCACGGACAGACGAGGCGGGCCCCGAAGAGTTCTATACCGGGTCACGCAATCTCGAGTTCGTCCCGGACCATCGCCTCGAAGCGGTCGAACCCAGCCTCCAGCCGGTCACGGCTGTTCGCGAAGCTAAAGCGGAGGTGGCCCTCGCCGCCGGCACCGAAGGCCGACCCGGGCGCCGCGACCACGTCGTACTCGGCGAGCAGGCGCTTCGCGATATCTCTGCTCGACCCGTCGAGGGTGCTCACGTCCACGAAGACGTAGAACGCGCCCTCCGGCCGGGCACAGGAGACGCCCGGGATCTCGTCGATCCGCTCGACGACGTACTCCCTGCGGGCGCGGAACGCCGCTTTCATCTCGCGGACGGGTTCGCGAGGTCCGGTGAGAGCTGCCCGCGCCGCGTACTGGGCCGGCGTGTTCACACAGGAGGTCGTGCTCTCGCGGATGGTCGTCACCTGCCCGCAGACGTCCGCCGGGCCGACGAGCCAGCCCACTCGCCAGCCCGTCATCGCGTAGGTCTTCGAGACGGACCCGACCGAGAGGACCCACTCGCGTTCGCCCGGGTCAGCCAGGTCCGCGACTCGCGTCGGCGTCTCGCCGTAGGTCAACTCGCGATACACCTCGTCTGCGAGGACGTAGGCCCCGTGGTCTGCCGCGGCCGTGACGACGCGCTCGACCGCCTCGGGTGAGAAGATCCGGCCGGTCGGATTCGAGGGGGTGGTGAGTGAGACCGCCGCAGTGTCGGGCCCGATGGCGTCGATGATCCGCCCGGGGTCGGGTTCGAACCCGCGGTCGGCGGGCATCGGGACCTCGACGGGTTCGGCGCTGGCCAGTCGCGCCCCGGAGATGGGGTTGGGCCAGGCTGGCGTCGGGACCACCACCTCCTCGCCCGGGTCGGCCGCCGTGAGGATCGCGAGGTAGATCGCCTCGACGCCGCCGGTCGTGACGACCACCTCTGAGTCCGGGTCGACCGACCGGTCGCTGCCGGCGTGGGTGTCGGCGATCGCCGCTCTGAGTTCCGCGATTCCGGCGTTGTGGGTGTAGTTCGTCCGTCCCGCGCGGGCGGCCTCGTTCGCGGCGTCGACGACGTGTTCGGGCGTGTCGAAGTCTGGTTCACCCAGTTCGAGGTGGACCAGGTCGCGGTCGCCGGCCGCCTCGGCCTCGGCGGCGAGGTCGAACATCTCGCGGATCCCCTGGGGTTCGACGGCCCGTACCCGCTCGGAGATGCGACCGTGACTGGCTTTTGCGTCGGACGACTCGTCCATCGGTTCGACTCACCGGTCTCGGAGACATAGGCGTTCGGGAGTGACGACGCCGTGTGCTTCCGGAGAGTTAACTCCTTGCCAGGTGACCCGGAGCCTATGGGAAGTCTGAACCCCGACTTCACGGACGAGACGGTCGTCGTGACCGGCGGCGCCTCGGGTATCGGCCGGGCGGTCGCGCTCCGGTTCGCCGAGGCCGGCGCGAACGTCGTCGTCGGCGACCTCGCTCCGGAACCCAAGGACGCCGACGTACCGACCCACGAGGCCATCGAGGACGACGGCGGGGCGGCCACGTTCGTCGAGGCGGACGTCACCGAACGCGAGGAGGTCCGGAACCTCGTCGCGACGGCCCGCGACTTCGGGGGCGTCGACGTGATGGTCAACAACGCCGGTCTGTTCATCGGCGGCTCGATCCGCGAACTCGACCCGGAGGAGTTCATGGCCATCCAGGAGGTCAACGGGCTGGGCGTCTATCTCGGAACGCAGGTCGCCGCAAACGACATGATCGAGCGCGACGATCCGGGCGTCGTACTCAACACGGCGTCGATCAGTTCGACCGTCGCTCAGAAGGGGCAGGTCCAGTACGACGCCTCGAAGGGCGCGGTACGGATGATCACCCGCGGTGCGGCGCTGGAACTGGGCGAACACGGGATCCGCGTCAACGCCGTCGCGCCCGGCCACATCGCCACGGAGTTCCTGGAGGGCTGGACCGAGGAGGCCCAGGAGACCATCACGGACGACGAGATGATCAAACCGGTACCGCTGGGCCGGGCCGGGTTCCCCGACGACGTCGCCGGCGCCTTTTGCTATCTCGCGAGCGAGGAGGCGAGTTACGTCACCGGCGAACTCCTCACCGTCGACGGCGGCTGGTCGGTGTTCTGACCGACCGGTGCGGCTGAGGTCGTCCGTACTCGCCGATGGGTGTTCGACCGATGACGTGTTCGACGGTCTTTATTCCGTGTCTAAATCCGTCTCTCAAACATCAATATATATATGTCAATACGTGTAATTCGAGAGCGAGTAATCGACACGATGGCCCGCATCAACGCAGGCGGCAACGAGTTCACGTACGAACGGATAGGCAAGAACCGCTCGGAAGACGTCTTCGAGGTCGAGATGGTCGTCGAATCCCGCGGCGGGGAGGTGTCGATCAGACGCCTCGAACTCGACGTCTCCTCACGGGACGACCTGGACGCCGACCGACTGGAGTCGACACTCGAGGAGTGGCAGCGCGACCACCCGATGCTCACCGTCGAGCGCATCGTCGTCAGGGAGATCCAGCGCTGCGGGTTCGGCGAACGGGTCGAACCCTCCGAGGAGGACGCCGGGAAGACGGAGGCCCCGCTGTATCGCGGCGGCGGCGCCCAGGCACGTGCCCGGAACCCCTACGAGGTCGGGTTCGCCGACGTCCCCGTCGACAAGGGCGACGAAGTCGAGTTCCACGTCGCGGGCCCCTCGACGTCTGTCTACGGGACCGCCACCGGCACCGTCACCGGCGTCAAGACCGGCACCGACGACTACGACGTCCTCATCGTCGAGACCGACTCGGGCACCAAGCGCGTCCGCGAGGACTGGATCGTCGAGGACGACGAAAGCGACGATGCGGACGACGACAGCGCCGACGCTGGCGACGGCGAGTAGGGCCTCACAGAGAAAACGAGAGCGGTGTGGGTCAGTAACTGCGCTCTTTTGGCTCGTAGACCTCGTCCTCGCCCTCGAGGATGACGTCCTTGTAGTAGAGCTCGGGGTCGCCGCCGTTCCAGGCGAGCAGCGTGTGTTTGAGCCAGTTCTCGTCGTCGCGGTACTGGTACTGCTCGCGCCAGTGGGCACCGCGGAACTCCTCGCGGGCCAGCGCGCCGACGGTGATGGCCTCCGCGATGTCGATGATGTTGCGCGTCTCCATCGTGTGGAGGACGTCCGTGTTGTACGTGCGCGACGGATCCGAGGCGGCGACGTGCTGGTAGCGCTCGCGGGCCGCCCGGATGTCCTCCAGTGCCTCGACGAGGTTCTCCTCGCGGCGGAACACGTTGACGTTGGCCGTCATCGTCTCCTGGATGTCGTCGCGGACGTGGGCGTGGTTGATGCCGTCCTCCTCGATCAGGGCGTCGACGCGCTCCTGTTCGCGCTGGACGGCCGCTTCGACGACTGTCCCCGCGTCGACTGCCGCACCGTCGGCCGCGACCGTCTCGTCGGACCCGCCGAGTGCGCCGATCTCGACGTCCGCGTCGATGGACCCGTCCTCGATCTTCGCGCCCGGACCGGTCTGGATCTCGGGCTCTTTCATGTCGGCGCCCGCGGCGTGGCGACCGGCACGGGCCCCGTAGACGAGTAGTTCCGGGAGGGCGTTCCCGCCCAGCCGGTTGGCGCCGTGCAGCGAGACGCAGGCGACTTCCCCAGCCGCATACAGACCGTCGATGCAGGTGTGGCCGTTCTCGTCACACTCGACGCCGCCCATCTGGTAGTGCTGGCCGGGCTTGACCGGCATCGGTTCGTCGAGCCCGTCGACGCCCTCGAAGTCCTCCGCGAGGTGGAGGATGTTTTCGAGGCGGTCGAGGATGCGCTCCTCACCGAGATGGCGCATGTCGAGGTGGACGTACTCGTCTTCGATGCCGCGTCCCTCGTTGACCTCCGTCAACTCGGCCCGCGAGACGACGTCGCGGGAGGCGAGTTCGCCGTCGTTGTTCGCGTAGCCGTACTCGAACATCAGGCGCTCTTCGTTGTCGTTGTAGAGGATCCCGCCCTCGCCGCGGACGCCCTCGGAGATGAGAACGCCAGTAGAGGGGAGCGTCGTCGGGTGGAACTGGACGAACTCCATGTCTTCGAGGGGGACGCCCGCGCGGTAGGCCATCGCGTAGCCGTCGCCGGAGTTGGCCACGGCGTTGGTGGTGTGGTCGAACACCTGGCCGGGACCGCCGGTCGCGAGGATCACGCCGTCGTTCGCGCGGAAGCCCTCGACTTCTCCGCTGGCGATGTCGTAGGCGACGACGCCGTGACACTCGCGTTCCTCGACGTCGTCGTGGTCGGTGACGGCGAGATTCAGGACCTGCCACTCCTCGTAGACCTGGATGCCCCGCTTGACCACCTGCTCGTACATCGTGTGCAGGAGGTGGTGGCCGGTCTCGGCGCCGGCGTAGGTCGTGCGCGGGTGCGAGAGACCGCCGAAGGGTCGCTGGGAGACGGTGCCGTCCTCCTCGCGGGAGAAGGGCATACCCCAGTGTTCCAGCTGGATGACCTCGTCGCGGGCGTCCTGTGCGAACGTCTCGACTGCGGGCGCGTCGCCGAGGTAGTCCGAGCCCTTGATCGTGTCGTAGGCGTGGAGTTCCCAGGAGTCCTCGGGGTGGAGCGCCGCGTTGATACCGCCTTCCGCCGCGCCGGTGTGGCTGCGGACCGGGTGCAACTTCGTGACCATCGCCACGTCCGCGCCCTCCTCGTGGGCCGCGATGGCCGCGCGCAGTCCGGCACCGCCCGCACCGACGACGAGTACGTCGTGTTCGTGCATTGTCACCAGAATTTCAGGTTCGACTTCACGGCTTCGCGTTTCAGTTCCTGGATGTGCTCGGTCAGCGGGATGTCCTTGGGACACACCTCGGTACAGGAGAACTGGGTCTGACAGCGCCAGACGCCGTGTTCCTGCTCGACGACCCGCATCCGGTCTTCCTTGCGGGCCTCTCCCTCGCGTTCGTCCATCGCGAACCGGTAGGCCTTGTTGATGGCCGCCGGTCCCAGGTACTCGTTGTCGCCGGCGGCGATGTTACACGAGGACATGCAGGCGCCACACCAGATACACCGCGTGGACATCTTGATCTTCTCGCGGTTCTCAGGCGACTGGCGCTGTTCCTCGTACTCGCCGGTCGGGAGGTCGTCGGGGTCGAAGTAGGGCTCGACCGCGTGCATCTGCTCGTAGAAGTGCTCCATGTCCACGACGAGGTCTTTCACCACGTCCTGGTGGGGGAGCGGTTCGATACGGACCGGGTCCTCCAGGTCGGCGATCTGGGTCTTGCAACCCAGGCGCTGTTGCCCGTTGACGAACAGGGCGTCCGAACCACAGACGGCCTGCCGGCAGGAGTGTCGGAAGGTGAGCGAGGAGTCGTAGTGGTCCCGCGCGTAGATGAGCGCGTCGAGGACGGTCATCCCCTTGTGGAAGGGGACGGCGAAGTCGTCGAAACGCGGCTCTTCTTTGCCCTCGACCTCGGGGTCGTAGCGGAACACCTTGAGCGTCACCGCCTCGTCGGCGTCCCGGACCTCTTCGAGGGTCTGGCGCTCGCGCTCGCGGGCCTCCCGGTGGGCCTCCTTCTCGGCCATCCGCCGGTCCTGTGGCGACGGTTCCGCCGTCTCTGCCTCTGCCTCCGCCTCGGATTCTGTCTCGGCCTCTTGTTCTAGCGTACTCATAGTAGGTCGGTCATCGCGATCGCGACGCGGATCCCTTGCGCTATCAGCGCTATGCTCGCCAGCGTCAAAACAGCCCCGACCGCGCGCTTGCGGGTGCCCGACAGTCCCTGATTGACGAGGGCGTTGTAGACGCCGTTGACGCCGTGGAACGTCGCGGTGATCAGGAACATGACCATCGTCGCGAAGTAGCCCACCTGGCTCATCCGCGTCTGGGTCCCCATGAACGTGATGTCGGCGGCGTGGTTGACGAAGTGCAGGAGGAAGAAGTGGAAGGCGAGCACGCCGATGAGAAAGACAGCAGTCAGGCGCTGCAGCAACCAGCGCGGGCCGCCCCGGTCGAACGAGGAGTAGTGTTCGGACATCGTCAGACCCCCGCGAGGAACGTCGGCACGCTCGCGACGGTTATCGCGGCCGTCACGACGAGCGACGCGTAGAAACTCTTGTCTTGATTCTCGAGTCCGAGGCCCAGGTCGACGAACAGCAGGCGGACGCCGTTGAGGATGTGGAAGACGGCCACCGCCAGCAGGCCGACCTCGAGGATCCGGACGATAAGCAGTTCTTCGAGGCCCTGGAGCGTGGACGTGTACACCGTCGGGTCCGACGCCGTCGCCGTACTCAACACGGCGATGTGCGTAAAGAGGTAGCCGACGAGCACCCAGCCGGTGAACTTGTGGAAGATCCAGGCCCACATGCCCGCCCGGAACTCCCGCCACCTGCCGAAGTCCTCGACCGGCCCCCGGTCGTAGGCTTCACTCATACATCTGAGCATCCGTCCACGGGGGTAAAGTAGTTTCTACCCTGCCCCGTCCCGAAACCGAACACGTTCACGCGACTCGGCGTCGATTTCGACGGGTGTCCGGGTCTCCGAGTGACCGGTCGAACTGTCGACAGGAGTGGTCGGTTCGGTCCCGTGACCATTCCGGGGGTACGTCACGGGCCAAGTCACGCCAGGAGTCGTACCGAATTCCGTCTCGTTGCTCAGACAGGAACGAAACGAGTTCGTCGATCCCGTCCGCCGGCAACTTTTCCTGTCGGAAGACGCCCTTGAACGAATCCTCGAACGCATCCTTTCGGAGCCGTTCCAGGACCGTCTCTATCTGTCTATCAAGCTTCACGGGGTCGCCGCGGTGGAGGTGTCGCTCGATACGGTCGAACTCCGTTCGTGTGCTGATGACGACGAGGTCGCGAATGTCGGCCTTCCGGCCGCTGTGGAGTTTCATCGCGAACAGGAGTGCTGGCTCGGGGATCCGTCCTTCGAGGTTTTCGGCGACGGCGATCGATTCGACGGTGCTGTGTTCGTGGAGATACCGATACGACCACTCGGCGTCCGTCTGTCGACACCCCATCGCGTCGACGAGCGTCTCGAACTTGACTTCGTTCTCCCCGACTGGTTTCGCATACTGTACCATTTGCCCTTCGTAGTGGTTCGAAACGTCCTTCTCGAACTGCTTCTCGTACCCGAGATCGACGAGGAGCGAATCGTAGTCGTCGAGGGCGGTTGCCGGAATCACGGTATCGATGTCGGTCGTGAACCGCGTCTGGAAAGCCGAGACGGCCCAGCCACCGACGAGAACGTACGGTAATCCTGCGTTCTGGATCGCACGGTGCGTTTCGACGAGTTCTGACTGGCGTTCGGGGAGACTCATGCTATCGCATCGTTCAGTCCGCAGTGGTCCCACCGTGGTGTGACGCGTCGATGTCCAGCTTGTACTCGTCGGTGATAATCTCCAGGGCGGGCTCGTAGGCCGGGCGATTCTCCATCATCTGTTCGACAGCGTCGTCCAGCGGGATGACGGGGTTGCCGTCTACCCACTCGATGTCGATGCCGTCAGCCTTCGGGAACAGGACGTAGTGGACGTTCCCGTCGATATCGCTGGCGTCCGGACGCTCGTCGACCGTCGTGTCGATACCGAACTGCTGGAAGAACGCGATCCACCGGTCGACATCGCGGTCGTGGACTTCGACGAAGACCGGGTAGTCGTCGTGGCCGCGGGCGACCTGGTAGCCACCGTGCGTCCAGACGTACGCGGCGTCGATCTCGGTGTATGCGAACTCCATCCCGGCGAAGTGCAAAACGACGTACCCCTCTTCCTGTGAGATGGTGTCCCGACTGTACAACGCAGCCAGCATCTCGGCGTATCGCTGGCGCATCTCGTGGTCGACTATCCGGATCCCATTATCGTCATTCACGATAATTTTTGCGTCTTCCAACCGTTCGATCCAGTCGTACACCCAGGAGTACGAGACGCCGATCTTGTTCGCGATGCGATTGATTGAATCGCCACGCTGAATCGATAGAACTATCTTCGCGGCAGTAGCGTCCATTAATTCTATCATATCTGAATCGCCACCTGGTCCGGGCGGATGAGTTTCCTTCAGTTATCGCTAAAGAGATAACAGTATATAGAACTTCTGCCCAGAGACCAGAGTCGAATCGCCGTGACAAATATTCGGTGGCGCTGCCGTTCATCGGGCGCTATCGCGGCCCCTCGGTGCCGTTCGGGCTGTGTCGGATCGCCCGGAGCGTGGCGTCGTCGAGTTCGGCGAGGTGACAGAGCGGGTTGCCCGGGTAGACGACGGGATTCTCCAGCACACCGACGAGCAATCCCGTAAACGGTGCCTCGACCTCGACAGTCTCGGTCTTGAACGGGTTGGCGATGACGCAGATGGTCTCGCCTTTCTCGACGACGCCGCCGCGTTCGTGGCGCATGTCGACGATGCCGCCGGCGTCGGCACGGAGCCAGGTCTTCTCGCCGGAGTCGGCGACGAGTGCCCGCCAGCCCGGCCAGGCGACCGTCTCGCTCGGGAGCATGGCGAACTCGGCGAGGACGCTCCTGACACCCGCGAGCGCACGGTCGATGAGCCCGCGCTGGAAGCGGTGTGCCTCGCCCATCTCGACGGTGATCGTGGGCGTCCCGTGCTCGGTGGCCTCCCGACGCAGGGTGCCATCGGGTCCCTCGCCGGCGATGATGAGGTTCGACGCGAAAGCGTTGGCCACTCGCGAGACGGTCGGTTCGTCCATGTCCGCGCGGACGTGGAGCATGTTCGTCCGCCCGCGCGTGGAGGTGTGAAAGTCCAGTCCGAAGTCACAGGGGGCGACGAAGTTGTCGAAGATGCGCTGGGCCATCCGCTTGGCGCTGGTCGACCCGGCCTTGCCCGGGAACGAGCGGTTGAGGTCGCGGTCGTAGACCGGCAGGTAGCGCTCCTGTGCGATGAACCCGGGGACGTTCAGGACGGGGAGACAGACGAGCGTCCCCGCCAGTTCGGAGAGGTCCCACTCGTGGGCGACTTCCCGCACCACCTCGACGCCGTTGAGTTCGTCACCGTGGGCCGCCGCCGTGAGAAAGGCGGTCGGCCCCGGCTGTTCGCCGTTGATAATCGTCACAGGCATGCGCACGGGGTCGCCGAGATACGTCTCGCTGACCGTGTAGCGGACGTTGGCTCGCTCCCCCGGGTCGACGCCGCCACCGTCGAAGGTGAACGGCTCCGCCTCGTCCATACCCCGGAGTAGACGCCACCACGGAAACGTGTGACGGCCCACGGCGACGTCTCGTGACGGCTCCTCACGACGGGTCGACAGGTCGAGCTCGGTCCGGTTCGACACGTCACTGGGTGTGGTCGACGCCGCGGTTTCCGGCAGACATTTTGGGGAGCCACCTGAGTCTCGGGTATGGCGAGTTCTGACCCGGTTTCGACCGACGATACGGTCTCTGTGGGCGTGCTGAGTCTGCACAACAGCAAGGAGACGAAGGCGATCTGCAACGCTGTCGAGGCGCTGGGCCACGACCCGGCGTGGCTGCGACGCGAGAACACGACCATCCACATAGACGACGGCCAGCCGACGCTCGAACCCGACGTCGACGTGCTGGTCAACCGGCTCCTCCTCTCGAAGTCCACGGAGCCCGAGGAGGAACTCGGCCTGGCGAACGCACTCGACAGGCTTCGACCGATGCTCAACCGGCCCGACGAGACGCTGACGGCGATGCACAAGGTCGCCGCGGCCGTCGCGCTCACCTACGAGGATCTCCCCACGCCGGACGCGCTGATGGCCCTCTCCTCGGAACGACTCAACGAGGCGCGGGACTCCTTCGGTGACGAGGCCGTCTACAAGACCGCCATCGGCACGAACGGCGGCGGCACCTGGAAAGTCGGCCCCGGCGAACGTGTCAACGCTCGCGTCGGCAACCGCTACGCGTTCCTCCAGGAACTTCTGGAGGGCTCGCCGGAGGACGCCCGGGACCTCCGGGTGTACGTCGTAGACGACGACGTCGTCGGAGCGATGTACCGCTACGCGCCGGACAACGACTGGCGCACGAACGTCGCCCTCGGTGGTGACGTCGCGGACGCGACCGACGACGTCCCCGAAGACGTCCTCTACACGGCGCGTGCGGCGACCGACGCCATCGGTCTCGACTACGCCGGCGTCGACCTCGTCGAGGGCGAGGACGGCTGGTACGTCCTCGAAGTCAACCCCACCGCGGGGTTCAAGGGCCTCTTCGAGGCGACCGGCCGGAGTCCCGCGCCCTACATCGCGAAACTGGCCATCGAACGCGCCGGCGGGCGGGTCGACGACGACCGCGTCCGCGAACTCTCGGCGACGCTCGACGACAGCGTCCCCGACTGCAAACCGAAGCGAGCCGTCCAGCGCTCCGAGGAACCACTCGTCATCGGCTACACCGAGGAGGTCGTCGTCAGCGGCACCAGCGGCTCCGAGACCGTCGTCGCCAAATCCGACACCGGTGCCACCAGGACCAGCATCGACACGCAACTCGCCGCCGACATCGGTGCCGGCCCCATCAAGAGCATCGCCAAGGTCCGCTCGGGGAGCCAGAAGACCTCCAAGAGCCGCCCCGTCGTGGACGTGGTCGTCGGCGTCGGCGGCAACCGCCACACCGTCACCGCCAGCGTCGAGGACCGCAGCCACATGAACTACCCCGTGATCCTCGGCCGCGACATCCTCGGCGACTACCAGGTCGACGTCAGCAAGAAAGCCGACTCCGAAAGCGACGAGGCCGAATCCGAGGAAGAGGAAGAGGAAGAGGAAGAACACGTCGAGGAGTAATCGGCCGACTCGCAGACTGGACTGTTTCTGTAGCCGACTCGAAGGGTGACGACGGCTCTCTGACCACCCGACACAGCAAGTGCCGTCGAACCAGCCGCCACAGCGAGTGCCACCGAACCAGCCGCTACGGCGCGCGTCGTCGAGCGTGCCGGCCTCCTGGGAGGCCGCGAGACGAAGCCGTGCGAGGTCTTCGTGAGCGGAGCGAACGAAGGCTCGTCAGAGCTTGCTCTGACGGTGGATGAGCATCGCAGCGAGCGCAGCGAAGCGAGACGCGCAAGAGGTTGGGGAGGCGTGAGGCCGTCGCGGTGCGGTGCTGGGCGGGGCGGTCGCAGAGCGGTGCGGAGCAGTGCTGTTGCGGTCGCGGTCCTGGCGGACTGAAAGGGCGAGGCGGGCTCGCGCCGCAGGGGAGTCGCCTGAGCGGGCACCTATCTGAGCGAGTGCGGAGCGGTGCGGTTGTCCGAGCGAAGATATCCCGCTCAGCGACCGCGAGCGGGTCGAGGGCTTTCAGTCATCACTGTGAGTCGCTGTCGATCCAACCCATACCGAGCAAGTCGAGGATTTTCGACGCACAGCTAGCCCTGGAACCGATACCGGTCGCAGACATCGTCGAACAGATCGAACGACTTCACGAACTGCACCTGCTGCTCGTAGCCCTGTTCGGTGAGTGCCCGTTCGATACCGCGAAACGCGGCGACGTCGTTGGTGTAGACAGCTACCGATTCAGCCGCTTCTCGTTCGAGGAGCGTCGCAGTCGCACCCCCGACTTCGGCGTCGGCCTGTTCGATCGTGTGTTCGGCCCGCTCGTCGGCGGCGGAAATGTATCGTCTCACCATGTCCATCGTCGACGAAACCACCGGATTGGCGTAGTCGACTTCGTCGAGAACCCGCACCCATCCAGCCTCGATGGCGCTATCGACGGGCGGCGTATCGTACGGGAGGTTCTCGGGCCTGAGCTCGTCGTAGACTCGCTGCGGAACGAGCAGCGTCACGTTGTGTTCCGAGGTGCTCCGCTCCAGCAGGTTGACGGCGCCGTTTCGTTCGAACGCGATGAAGAGATCTGTATCGATCACGTGGGCGTCGGCGTCAGGAAACAGCTGGTCCGACACCGTGTCTCACTCCGACGACGACTCCTCGACAGCGGCGTCTAACTCCTCGAGGTCGAGTTCGTCTTCCACGTTGGGTTCGACCTCCAGTACAATCTCCCGGAGTACCTGGAGGACTGTCTCGGCTTCGAGGACGGGGATGTCCTCCTCGCGAGCCATGACGCGAGCATTCGTTCGACCACGGACGTAGTCCCGGGCGTACTCGACCGCCGTCGCGAGTCCGGCGGTCCCGTTCCGGTCGAGGTACAGGCCCAGGTCGTCGTTCGACTCCGCCCGGGCGAGTGCGACCAGCAGCGTCGGTGAAACCTGATACGTCTCCTCGGCCTCCTGGACCGTCATCTCGACCGATCGGGCGCGATATCGGTGTGGCTGGGTTTCGGTGACGCGCTCGACGATGCCAACCTCCGAGAGGTGGTTCACGTCCTCGTAGACGGTGGTCGTCGAGCTATCGAGTCCCGCCGCGACCTCTTCGACGGTCGGCGTCCCCAGTTCGAGGATGCGTGCGTAGACCGCGGCGTATCGACGGTTCCTGATGACGTCGGACACCGCCAGCATCGTCTCCAGCGGGTGTGACCGCGAGGACAGCGTCCCGGGCATAGTTTCACTTTCCGCGGAATCCATAAAATACTACCGGCGCGCAATTCACTGAGGTCCCGGATCCGGAATCGGAAGCGAGAGATTCAGTAGTCTTCGTCGGTCGAACTCCGTCCGGTAATCACGCGGGCCAGTTCTCGCGCAGTCTCGACGTGCTCGTCGGCCGCGTCGTGGCCGGTCGTCTCGACGTTCGACAAGAGGTCAACCACGTGTCCCACACGCTCGCGGATCACGGCCTCGTCGAGGTCGCTACCCACCACGCCAGCGACGACGCCTTGCGCTTCGCCGATCCACCGACTCGCGTCGCGTTCGACAGGCAGTTCCTCGGTCGCTTCGAGTTCGCTATACAGTCGCTCGACGAGTTCGGCCAGCGTCGCGCCGTCGCCCTCGTCAGCCACGACTCACCCCTCCACGGCGCGCCAGAGATACAGACTCGCGTAACTCCGGTAGGGCGCCCACTCGGTTGCACGCTCGCGCATCTCCGCGCGGGTGAGGTCGTCGTCGAACACCGTCTCAATTCCCTTCCGAATCCCAAGATCCTCGACGGGGAAGACGTCCTCGCGACCGAGTCCGAACATGAGGAACATCTTCGCGGTCCAGGGGCCGACGCCGCGTATCTCGGTCAGTTCGTCGGCGACGGCATCGTCGGCCATCCCGGCGAAGTAGTCGTGACTCCAGGCGCGCTCTTCGAACGCCCGCGCCGTCGCTTTCGTGTACTCGACTTTCGCTTCGGAGAGACCGGCGTCGTGCAACTCGGCGGCGTCCGCAGCGAGCATCGCGTCCGGTGTCACCTCGAAGCGGTCGAACAGTCGCCCCTCGATGGCGTCGGCGGCGTCCATCGACACCTGCTGGCGGACCAGCGAGGTGACCAGTCGCTCGTAGAGGTCGTCGGCCGGTTCGATGGTGAGCGGGCCGTGTTCGCGCACGACCGGCTCCAGGACCGGGTCCTCGGTCAGCGCCGTGACGTGGTCGTCGGCCCACGAATCCGTCGGCTCGGCAGTCATTACCCCTCTCTGGGTCCGCCGAGCGTATGGGGGTTTCGGCGCTGGAACGGGACAGCCCGTGCAGTACCCGTGCCCGGGACCTCGACAGTCGATTCAGCTTCCGACACTGTCCCGAGAGTGGCGTTTCCCTCCGGCGCCACCGTTCTCCCGACCCCTGTGACGGGGTCAGTCTGGCGCATTCTCCGACACCTCCCCGATAACGATACACTCCTCGCGGAGTCGTTTCGGGTATTCGACACCACAGTCGGTCATCTTCCGGAGAACGAGTGCCGGTTCCTCGAAGTGTGGGCCGCGCTCGACACAGAACGGGTCGCTCTCCCAGCGAACGTACCCCGCGTCGGCGAGCTTCGGGAGGTGGTGATGGCGCAATCGAATGCGAAGGCTCTCCGGGACCGTCGGCTGGTTGGGGGACTGTGCAGCATCGGGCAACGGGAGCTGGGCCGCTGCCGGTTCTTTCATCAGGGAGAAGACGATCATTCGTCGCGGTTCGGCCGAGAGCGCTTCGTACAACTGGTCCCACGTTTCGGTCCCCTTCTCGTCCTGAAAGGGCGAAGCGGGCATACTAGCAACTATTCGTCTCTGTGACAAAAAACATTGACGCCGGTAGCTCGGCGGACACTCCGGGGGCCGGTGGTTCATCCGGCCGACCGTCTCACTGACTCGGGACCCAGGCCGGTTCGACGTCGATCGGCGGGCAGCCCGTCCCGTCCTCGGCAGCGTCGGCGGCTCTGGCTTCGGTGGTCCGGGGAGTCTCGGTCGTCTCCGGAGCTTCCTGGCGCCTGCGCTCGCGTTCCGTTTCGGTCGGCTGGTCGGTCGAGACGTCGGTCGGGCCGTCGGTCGGGTCGTCGATACGCTGGGCCGGGTTGCCGACCACCGTCGCGCCCGGCGGGACGTCGTTCGAGACGACGGCGCCCGCACCGACGGCAGCGCCCTCGCCGACCGTGATGTCGCCGACGATTGTCGACTGGGCACCCAGCGTCGCACCGTCCTCGACCGTGGGGTGGCGTTTGACCGGGCGCGGGTCGTTTCCGCCCAGCGTCACGCCGTGATACATGTTCACGTCGTCGCCGATCTCGGCCGTCTCGCCGATGACGACGCCCATGCCGTGGTCGATGAACACGCGCCGGCCCAACTCGGCTCCAGGGTCGATCTCGACGCCGGTGAGCCAGCGGTTTAGCTGGGCGAGCGTGCGGGCGGTGAGGCGATAGCCGCGTTCGTTGAGCCAGTGGGCGATCCTGTGGAGCCAGACGGCGTGGAGCCCCGCGTACAGCAGGACTTCGGCCGTCGACTTGGCAGCGGGGTCCGTCTCGCGGGCTGTGCGAACGTCTTCTCTGAGTGTGTCGAGCATCGTGGTGTCCGGTTGGTATGTGGTGTGTGATCTGGGGCCTGTGCGGGCCGGAGAAGAGAGCGGACGCTCAACAACAGCGCCGGCGACCAGTCGGCTGGTCGATAGCTGTGCGACCGGACGAGCGCGAACGCCCGTGGAGCATGATCGAGTTTCGGGCGTCCAGTGATTTAAGTAGTTGGGTCCTAATCATCGTCCTCACCGAACAGAGTCGCCTGCGCGACCCCTATCCGCGCGGTGCGAGGCGCTACGGGCCTCGAAGCGAACGGCGCAGCCGTGAGCGGGCGGTGCTGAGAGCGCGGATATGTCGCTCAGCGACCGCGAGCTGCGAGGCGCTATGCGCCTCATATGCGAACGGGGAGGCACGACCCGCGAGCGCGTCGAGGGCTTCCATCACACGACGATGACTGCGGTCATGCAGACTCCAGAGGACTCGCTCGCTACTGTATGGCTCACACCTCCCCAGCCTCTTGCGCTCCTCGCTTCGCTGCGGTGCTCGTCCACCGTCAGAGCAAGCTCTGACGAGCCTTCGTTCGCTCCGCTCACGAAGACCTCGCGCGGCTTCGTCTCGCGGCCCTCACAGGGTTCGGGCACGCTCGACGACGCGCGCCACGGTGGATAGTTGCACTGTCTTCGCGACGACTTCGGCGGCAGATGGAAGAGAACGTAGACGGGTAGTCTCAGGGAACGAGGAGGAACCAGGCGACGACGACGGCAGCGCCGCCGAGGAGGGTGGAGCCCACGGCGTGCGTGCGGAGCTGGTCGAGCAGTTCGTGGGACTCCTCGTGGAGCGAGCAGACCTGGTCGATCTCCGAACCGGCCTCACAGTGGGGCAGAAAGTCCATGGCAACGTGGAGGAAGATGCCCGCCGCGAAACCGAAGACGACGGCGTTCAGACCTGGAACGTCCGGGAGCGCGACGACTGCGGTGGGGATCGCGGTGATGCCGACACCCGCGGCCGGGAAGAGCAGTGCCATCGACGACCGGCCGTCCCGGCGGAGTCGGCGAGCGGCCGCGTAGCCCGCAGGACCCTTGTGCGAGACGATGGCGAGGCCGAGCAGGAGCCCGAGCGTCGGCATCGACCCGTAGACGAGTCCGATGATCGCCCCCGCCGAGAGCGCGTGGGCGGAGATCTGGGCTGTCGTCGTGTCCATACCGACGTCGACGTGCGTGAGCCGGTGCCCGAGGACGTGCGCGCTGTAGCCGATCACGAGTCCGAGCGCGACGCCGATCCCCCCGAGCTGGGGCGCGCCCGCGTCGACGCCGATCGTGATGGCCTGTGGGACGAGAAACATCGACGCGCTGGCGACCATCGCACCGCTGGCGAGCCCGTATCCCCACACCAGACGGTGGGGATTCGTCGATTCGGCGCGCGCACCGAGGGTAGCACCGACGGCCATCGCCGCGAACGCCACCCAGGCGATCACCAGTACTTTCCCTACCGACGCGACCACCGCCAGCACCGACAGCCCCAGCAACGCGACCACGCCGAACGCCCCCACGAGCGACGGCCGCCGCGCCATGTTATTAATCTCGAAGGACGAGTTAATACCCATCGTGTATTCACTCACTCGCGATTGTTAATAAGGCTATCGACGGCGTTCGGGTGGTGCGCGTATCAGATCCTGGCCCCGAAAATCCGGATACACGCCGCCCTGACCGGTCAGTCCTGGCGCATCGTCCGGCGGTCGAGGGCACCACCGTCGAGTGTCTCGGTATCGGCCTCGTCGAGCGCCCAGACGACGAGCGGGGCGGCGCGTTCGGGGTCCATCCCCTTCCCGCCGGTGAGGTCGGTCGCGACGGTGCCGGGGTCGACGACGGCGACGGGGAGGCCGGTGTCGGCAGCGAACTGGCGAACGACGGCCTCGGTCGCGGCCTTCGAGACGGCGTAGGAACCCAGTCCGGGCTTCGCTTCGCGGGCGACCCGTCCCGAGAGCGCGAGCAGGCGCGGGTCGTTCGTGAGGTGGGGCATCGCCTCGCGGAACGTCGCGAACACCCCACGGGCGTTCGTCCGGAGATGGTCGTCGAAGGTTGCGTAGGACTCCCCGTCGATGCGGGTCTCGCCGGGGTCACCGTGGTAGACACCGGCGCTGGCGACCACAGCGTCGATACCGCCCCCCTCGCGGGCAGCCGTCTCGACGAACCGCTCGACGTCGTACTCGTCGCGGACGTCCGCCCGCTGGGTCGTGAGCGTTCCCTCCCCTTCGACCGACGTCGCGAGTGCGTCCAGGGCGTCCGCGTCCCGGGCACAGGTGACGACGTGAGCGCCGTCGGCGACCAGCGCGCGGACGACCGCCTCGCCGATCCCGCGACTCCCGCCCGTCACTGCGACTGTCCACTCGTCCATGGCCGACGTTGGTGTCCCACCGACTTTCAGGTTCGGATGCCGGGTGGGTCGACCCACACCAGTTGTGCAACCCCTTATTGTCCGCCGGGCGAATAGTACAGTTCGATGAGTGCGAACACGCGGTCGTCGGCCCGCTCGGTCGTGGTGGTCGGCAGCGGCTTCGGCGGGCTCTCGGCGGCCTGTCACCTCGCCGACGCCGGCTACGACGTGACGGTGCTGGAGAAAAACGAGCAACTCGGCGGGCGCGCGAGCAGACTCACGAAGGAGGGCTTTCGCTTCGACATGGGCCCCTCGTGGTATCTCATGCCCGACGTCTTCGAGCGGTTCTTCGCTCACTTCGGCAGGCGGCCCGCCGACTACTACGGCCTCGAACGGCTCGACCCCCACTACCGTATCTTCTTCAAGGACGGCACAGACGTCGATATCGACCCCGACAGGCGGGCGAACCGCGAGACGTTCGAGGCGCTCGAACCCGGTGCGGGCGAGGCGTTCGACGAGTACCTCGCGACGAGCAAGCGACACTACGAGACGGCGATGGAGAAGTTCGTCTACGAGGACCGATCGCGCCTCCGTGACTGGGTCGACGTGGACGTGATGACCGCCGCCCCCATCGGCCTCCAGCTCGTCGGGTCGATGCAATCACACGTCGAGGACTACTTCGAGAACCCGAAACTCCAGCAGATCATGCAGTACACGCTGGTCTTTCTCGGCGGGTCGCCCCGGAACACGCCCGCGCTCTACAACATGATGAGCCACGTCGACTTCAACCTCGGCGTCTTCTATCCCGTCGCCACCGAGGACGGCGTCACGCCCGGCGAGGCGCTCCGACCGGATTCGGCGTCTGCTGTGGCCGCTGACGGCGGTGCCACCGTTCCGGCCGGTTCGGACACGGACGACGGTGTGACAGGAACGGCCGAGGACGCGCTCGCCGACGCCGCGGCCGAAGGCGGGATCGGCCTGGTCGCGGACGCCGCCGTGGCGCTCGCACGCGAACTCGGCGTCTCGTTCGAACTCGGCAAAGAAGTCACCGAGATCACGCGCCGGAAGGACGGCTTCCTCGTCGCCGACGCCGCGGGTGGTGAGCGCCACCCCGACAGAGTGGTCGTCAACGCCGACTACGCCCACGCCGAGCGCGAACTCCTCCCCGACCACGAGCGCAGTTACGACGACGGCTACTGGGACGACCGTACGTACGCTCCCTCGGCGTACCTCCTCTATCTCGGCGTCGAGGGCGACGTCGACCCGCTCGCACACCACACGCTCGTGCTCCCCGAGGACTGGGAACCCCACTTCGACGACATCTTCGAGGACGCCGCCTGGCCGGACGAACCCGCCTACTACCTCTGTGTCCCCTCCGAGACCGACGACAGCGTCGCGCCCGAGGGCCACAGCAACCTGTTCGTCCTCGTCCCGGTCGCCCCCGGCCTCGAAGACGACCCGGACCTGCGCGGCCGGTTCCGCACGAAGATCCTCGACGACATCGCCGAACACACCGGCGTCGAACTGCGCGACCGGATCGTCGCCGAGGAGGAGTTCTGCGTCTCCGAGTTCGTCGACCGCTACAACGCCACCGAGGGGACGGCGCTCGGACTGGCTCACACCCTCCGCCAGACCGCGCTCCTCCGGCCGAAGAACCGCTCGAAGGCCGTCGACGGCCTCTACTTCACGGGCTCGTTCACCACACCAGGGATCGGCGTGCCGATGTGTCTCATCAGCGGCGAGCACACCGCCGAAGCGCTGATCGAAGACGACCGCCGATAACGCGCTCGCACCCGGATGGAACCCACGATGTCATGATATCGGTGACTTCACGCCTCGCGTCGCTCGCCCCCGCGGACTCGCGAGTCGGCTATCTCCTGCGTCTCTCCCGACCCCGGTTCTGGCTCTACCTCGCTGGCCCCGCGATGGTCGGGGTCGTCTACGCCGCCGAGACGACGGGCGACCTGTTTACCCCCCTGACCGCCGGGCTCTTCCTGTACTTCCTCGTCCCCGCAAACGCCTTCCTCTACGGCGTCAACGACGTCTTCGACGCCGACATCGACGAGGAGAACCCCAAGAAAGACGACAGGGAGGTCCGCTACGAGGGCGGTCGCGACGTCGTCGCGGTGGTGCTTCTCGGGGGCGTCCTCGGTGCGACGATGCTTCCCGCCCTGCCGACACAGGCGGCCGTCGCGATGGTCGGCTTCCTCGTCCTCGCCGTCGAGTACAGCGCCCCGCCGTTCCGGTTCAAGACCACGCCCTTCCTCGACTCGCTCTCGAACGGCCTCTATCTGCTCCCTGGCGTCGTCACCTACGCGGCCGTCAGGGGCGCCTATCCCCCCACGGCGGCGCTGGTCGGTGCCTGGCTGTGGACGATGGCGATGCACACCTTCTCGGCGATCCCGGACATCGAACCCGACCGCGCCGCCGGGATCCAGACGACTGCAACGTTCCTGGGCCAGGGGTGGACCTACGCCTACTGTGGGGTCGTCTGGCTCGGCGCCGCCGTCGCGTTCGCCCTGGTCCACCCGCTGCTCGGCGCGCTGCTCGGCGTCTATCCTGTCTTCCTCGCGGGCGTCGCACTCTCGAACGTCGACGTCGAAAGGGCGTACTGGTGGTTCCCGTTCCTGAACACCGCGGTCGGCATGCTCCTGACGATGGGCGGACTCTGGAGGCTCCTGTATGGCGTCTGAACGGGCCACAGGAGGGTCGCGCTGTGGCGCCTGACTGGGTCACCGGCTCGTCGGTACCGCTCGACCGGTTCGCCGACATCGGGCGCGACGGCATCGAGACCCGACTCGACGGCCTCGTCGACCGCAACCGCTTCACCATCGCCGTCGTCTTCCCGGTGACGGGTGCTGCACTCCTGCTCGCGAGTGCGTGGGAGTGGCTCCCCTCGCCGCTGGCGTTCAATCCCTTCCTGATACTGGTCGGAGTCTGCGTGATGCGTCTGCCCCTGATCGCGGGTCTCGCTCCCCTCGTCGACCGGAAGACCGCAGCCGGGATCGGACTCGTGACGGCCTACGCCTACGGTATCGAGTTCGTCGGCGTCACGACCGGCGAGCCCTACGGCCCCTTCGAGTACGGCGTCTCGCTCGGTCCGATGGTCGAGAGCGTCCCCGTCGGCCTCCCGGTCTTCTTCCTCCCGCTCGTACTCAACAGCTACCTGCTCTGTCTGCTCTTGCTGGGCCAGCGTGCACGACGCTGGTGGGTCCGGGTCCCCGTCGTCGCGGCCACGGTCGTCGCCGTCGACCTCGTGCTGGACCCCGGCGCGGTGGCGCTGGGTTTCTGGCGCTACTTCGGCGAGTCGGCCTTCTACGGGGTTCCGTGGTCGAACTTCCAGGGGTGGGTGCTCTCGGCGACGGTCGCCGTAATCGTCTTCGACCTCGCGTTCGACCGCGAGGCCCTGCTCGCTCGCCTCGACGGGTGTCCGTTCATGCTCGACGACATGGTGAGTTTCGTCCTCCTCTGGGGCGGCGTCAACGCCGCCTTCGGCAACTGGATCCCCGTCGCCATCGCCGCCTGCTTCGGCGGGGGACTGGTCGTCACCGACCGTTTCGACGTGCCGACGCGACCGCGGTGGGTGTGAAACAGGGCGACCGCGGTGGGTGCGAAACAGGGTGGCCGCCGGGGGCGAGGCCCCATCCGACCGGCGGACCTGACAGTCGCCCGGAAGCCGGCAACCGGTTCGGCCGGCGTGGTGCACTTGACGGTCCCACTCCAACGGGGAGTGATGACAGCGCTGTTCTCGCCGCTCGAACTGCGGGAGACGACGATCCCAAATCGCGTGATGGTCTCGCCGATGTGCCAGTACTCGTGTGAGGAGCGCGACGGCCTCGCGACCGAGTGGCACCACGTTCACCTCGGATCGCGGGCCGTCGGCGGTGCCGGCCTCGTGATGAGCGAGGCGACGGCCGTCGAACCGCGCGGGCGCATCTCGCCACAGGACCTGGGTATCTGGAGCGACGACCACGCCGACGCGCTCGCCCGGACCACCGAGTTCGTCCGTGAACAGGGGAGTGTGCCGGGCATCCAGCTCGCACACGCCGGCCGGAAAGCCTCGACGCGCCGCCCGTGGGAGGGGCACGGCCCCATCGCCCCCGAGAACGGCGGGTGGAACGTCGTCGGCCCGTCCGGGAATCCGTGGCCCTACGAGGACGACCCGGCACCGCCGACCGGGCGTCTCACCCACGACGGGATCGAGTCAGTCGTCGACAGTTTCCGGGCGGCGGCCGAGCGCGCGGTCGACGCCGGGTTCGAGGTCGCGGAAGTCCACGCCGCCCACGGCTACCTGCTCCACGAGTTCCTCTCGCCGGTCACGAACGACCGCGACGACGCCTACGGCGGCGACTTCGAGGGCCGAACCCGTCTGGTTCGCGAGGTCACCGAAGCCGTCCGCGAGGTCTGGCCCGACGACCGGCCAGTCTTCGTCCGAATATCGGCGACGGACTGGCTCGACGACCGAGACTCCTGGACGGTCGACGACTCCGTGCGGCTGGCCGACCGCCTCCACGAGGCCGGCGCGGACCTGATAGACGTCAGCGGCGGCGGCATCGCGCCCGACTCCCGGCCGGAGCGGACCGGTCCGAACTACCAGCTCCGGTACGCCGAGCGGATCCGCACGGAGTCCGACCGCGACGTCGCCGTCGGGGCCGTCGGCGGGATCACGACGCCCGAACAGGCCGAGGCCATCGTCGCCGACGAGCGAGCGGACCTGGCGATCGTGGGGCGCGAACACCTCCGTGACCCCTACTTCGCACTCCACGCCGCCGACGCGCTCGGGGGGACCGACGAGGTTTCCGGGCCGCCCCAGTACCGCCGCGCGTTTGGTTTCTGAGGGATACTGTCCTGTTTCGGGACACTCGATGCTCGAAGCCGCGCCGGAGAACACAGAATTCGAGTCGGCACGGCTTCCACAACCCCTCACGCGACGTCCAGGGCGTTCCGAAGATCGCCGGCGAGTTCCACGACTGCTCCGTGTGCGGTGTCGACGTCCTCCGAGTCGGAGAGCATCCCCAGGAACCCGTGGACCATGTCGGGGTAGTTGCGCACCCGAACCGGGACGCCCGCATCGTCGAGCCGCTGGGCGTAAGCCAGTCCCCCGTCGCGGAGCGGGTCGAACCCCGCGGTCACGACCGTCGCTGGCGGGAGCCCCGAGAGGTCACACGCCTGCATCGGGTCCGCACAGGGGTTCCGGAGCGTGAGCTCGCTCCCGAAGTAACAGTCCTCGAACCACTCCATGTCCGCCGCCTCCAGGACGTAGCCGGTGTGGTCGCGCACCGACGGATAGTCACGCCCCATAGCGACAGCCGGATAGACCAGCAACTGGTGGTCGATGGCGGGCCCGTCGTTCTCGGCCGCCAGCAGGGACGTCACGGCCGCCAGGTTCCCGCCGGCGCTGTCACCCGCGACGGCGAGTTGGCCGTCACCGTGGAGTTCCGGCGGGTCGTTCGCCGTCCACTCGACTGCGGCCCGGGCGTCCTCGACGGCCGCCGGGAACGGGTGTTCGGGTGCCAGCCGATAGTCGGCCGAGACCACCTCGCAGTCGCTCCTGACCGTCAGGTGCCGACAGAGCAGGTCGTGCGTGTCCAGGTCCCCCAGCACGAACCCGCCGCCGTGGAAGTAGACGACCGTCGGGAACGGTCCGGTCCCGCTCGGGCGGTAGCGCCGCACCGGGATGTCGCCGGCCGGCCCCGGGATCTCGAAGTCGGCCGTCGCGACCGCCGGCGGGTCGGCGTCCTGCAACCACGTCCCGAACCTGGCCAGCAGTCGTACCCCTCGCGCACCGATCCTGTGGAGCGGCAGGGGTCGGAGCGTCTCGCGGTCGGCCATCACCCGCTGGACGTCCCGGTGAGGTTCGTCGGCTTCCAGCGCCGGATCGCCCGGTTCCGGGAGTCTGTCCGCGCTCATGCTCCGAGTCCGAGCAGGTCACGGAGACGCGCGGCGAGCCCGCCCTGGAGGTCGAACACGCGGGCCATCTCGTCGTCGGTGAGTTCGAAGTCGAAGACCGCGAGGTTCTCCCGGAGGTGCTCGCGACTCGACGCCTTCGGGATCGCCGCGACGCCCTCCTGCTGGACGAGCCACCGGAGTGCGACCTGCGAGGCCGTCTTGTCGTAGCGGTCGCCGATCGCTGCGAGTGTCTCGTCGTTCGCCACTTTCCCTTTCGCCAGCGGGCTGTAGGCCGTCAGCAACACGTCCCGCTCGATACAGAACTCCAGGAGGTCGGACTGGTCGGTGAACGGGTGGTACTCGACCTGGTCGGTGAGGACGGTGCTGTCGGTGGCCGCCATCGCCTCACGGAGCTGGGGGACAGAGAAGTTGCTGACGCCGACGTGTCGGACGCGGCCCTCCGCCTGCAGGCTCGTCATCGCGTCGAGCGTCTCCCCGACCGGCACCGATTGGTCCGGCCAGTGGATCAACAGCAGGTCGACGTACTCGACGTCGAGGCGGTCGATGCTCTCGCGTGCCGACCGGAGGGCGTCCTCACGGCGGAGGTTCGACCGCCAGATCTTCGTCGTGAGGAAGACGTCCTCGCGGTCGACGTCGGCCGTGGCGATTCCCTCGCCGACCGCGCGCTGGTTCTCGTAGAACTCGGCGGTGTCGACGTGTCGATACCCCAGCTCCAGGGCGTCGCGGACGGTGTCCACGCAGGTCTGGCCCCGGAGTCGGTAGGTGCCCAGTCCCAGCGCCGGGACGTCGACGCCCTGGACCGTAACGCTCTCCATAGGAGCGATCGGGGTTCGAGCGTCAAAACGCTCCGCCTCGCCAAGCGGTTTCACGACCCCCGGCGAAGGGCCGGTATGAGCTTCTGGGACGAACGCTTCCGGAAAGGCGAGTACCCGATGGACCCCGACCCGGCGCCGGTGCTGGAGCAGTACGTCGAGACCTTCCCCGACGGCCGGGCGCTCGACATCGCGACGGGGACGGGCCGCAACTCGGTCTTCCTCGCCGAACAGGGCTACACCGTCGACGCGCTCGACAGATCGCGGGTGGGGCTCGAAGTCGCCAGGGAGAACGCCGAGAAACGGGGCGTCGCGGACAACTGCACCTGGATCGAGGCCGACGCCCTGGAGTACGCCTATCCCGGGGACACCTACGACGTGATTACGGCCCGCTCGTTCCGGGTGATCGACCGGCTGACCGACATCAAGGCGGCGCTGAAACCCGGCGGCGTCCTCTACTACGAGGACCACCTCCGCACGTCGGAGGGCGTCGACTACGGCCCGCCCGACCGCCGCCGCCTCGGCGCGAACGAACTCCTGCGGGCCTGTCTCGACCTGACCGTCCTCCACTACCGCGAGTTCAGGGACGGCGAGGACGACCACCGGGGCGCCCACGCACAGGTCATCGCCCGCAACTCCAGTGGGGCGACCCAGCCCCACCCACACCGCGAGGTGTTCGACGCCTGACCGACTCTATCGACGTGCGGGAGCGCCGGGGCTGGCAGTGCGCGAGACCGACGAGTGGTCAGTTCGGTCCGAGATACCCCCACGCCTGTAGGCGGTCGCCGTCGCTGTCGATCCAGCGTTCGCCGACGTCGTCGCGGTAGTAGAGGTTCGACACGATCGCGTCGTCGACGCCCCTGTCGACTGCGACCGGTCTATGTCGGGGATTTTTGTGTGTCGATCCGGGAGGTAGCGACAGAGAATGACAGGGCCACAGGTGGGCCGTCGGGCGATTCTGTATTCGATCTGTAGTGTGGCAGGCGGGGCCGAGGTGGAAAGACCCGTACAGGGTTCGCTCCTCGATCAAACTGCGGGGAGTCCAGGACCCGGTTCCGCGGGTCCCGGCCCGTCGAACCGGGCAGCGGCCACCCAGACACTGGTCTCAAAGCTCACGCCGGACGACGGAGACCCCGGTGACCAGTTCGGGTACGCGCTCGCCGTCGATGGTGACACAGCAGTCGTCGGAGCGCGATGGGACGAGGACGAAGACGGGATCGACGCTGGGTCCGCGTACGTGTATTCGCGGACGAACGGGTTGTGGAGCCTGCAGACGAAACTGACCGTTCCCGACAGCGAGAAGTTCGGGTTTTCGGTCGCACTAGACGGTGAGACGGCTCTCGTCGGCGATCCCGGTATCGGCTCGAACTCGGCGTACGTGTTCTCACGGAACGGGGGGTCGTGGGACCGGGAAGCGACGCTGACGATCGATACCGACGATTCCGCGTACGGGTATTCGGTCGCGCTGGACGGAGATACGGCCCTCCTCGGTGGTTCGATCGACGAGACCGCACGAGCACACGTCTTCTCGCGCTCCCGGGGGGTCTGGGTCCGGAAGTCGGTGCTTGTCGCCGACGAGACCACCGTCCAGTCCGGGGGCGCCGAAGTCGGGCTCGCCGGCGGGACGGCCATGGTGGGGGCGTGGCAGGCCGACAACGAAAACGGACCCGCCGCGGGGTCGGTGTTCGTATTCACCCGGGCCGACGGCGAATGGGACCGGGAAACTCGACTCACCGCAAACGACGGGAACGAAGGAGCCGGTTTCGGCTGGTCCATCTCGATGTCAGGGCAGACCGCTATTATCGGTGCCTGGCGTGACCACAACGCCAACGGGGAACTGGCCGGAGCAGCGTACGTATACACCGACTCCGAGGAGTCGTGGACGCTCGCGGACACGCTCATCGCCGATTCGGGCGGCTCCGACGACCGGTTCGGGTTTTCGGTCGCACTCGAAGACGACGTTGCGGTGATCGGATCGTTCGCCGACAGCACGTCCGAGGCGGACACCGGAACGGCATACGTGTTCTCCCGAATCGAGGGCACGTGGGCCCAGGTAGCTCGCCTGGCGCCCGGGGACGGAAGAGAGGATAATCTCTTCGGCGTCGCGTCCGGGGTCTCCGGTGGGAGTGCGTTCGTCGGGGCGGCCCACGAATCGGACCCGAACGGGGAGGAAGCGGGCGCCGTGTACGTATTCACGGATATAGAACCGACCCCGATCCCGACACACACGCCGGAATCGACGTCGGTGACGCCGACCGAGACGCCGACGATGGTACCGACGCCGACAGCGGGAGGTTCGGGGGACGTACAGACCTCCGACGGCCGAACGTCGTCTCCGGGGTCACTGCCGGCGACGGGGACGTCGGTCCCCGAAACGCGAACTACCGGGTCGAACGGGGGTGAAATCGCGCTCCGGACGATACTCGTGACGATGCTTGCGTCGGGGATCGTCGGTGTGGCCCTGGTCTTCCTGGCGTACCAGACCTACAGCGAATACCCCGACTCGTAACGACCAGTCCGAGTATGGATCTGACTGCAGTGACGCCCACACTGCTCGCCGGACTCGTCTTCGCTGTCGGCGCGATCGTCGGGCTCGTGGGTACGCTCGTTCTCTCCGGCACGGAACTGTCATTACCGCTCGTCTCGGCCTTTGGACTCGTAAGTTCGGCCGGAGTGGTCTCCGTCCTCCTTCTGTGGCCGGGTGTGCGACGCGTATTCGTGGCGGGGATACTTGTCGTACTCGTACTCTCGCCGGTAGTCGTCTTTCTACGCGCAGTCCACGGGTTCGTCCGGGAGGTTACTGATCTGTACCGATGATCGGGTTGCCGGTCCCGGCTGACGGGTGGGTGTCCCTGCTATTCGGACCACTACAGTTCGGCTTCCTGGCGGATCCGATCCCGTGGTGGCTCCCACCACTGACGGTCGGGTGTGGCCTCCTCCTGTTGGGTCCACCGCAGTTCGACGGGTGGTTGCGTGCGAACATAAGTGCGTGGCGGCTTGTTCGCCCGCCGGCTTTCCGGGTCGCCTGTCTCGGTGTCCTGTTCGTCGGGGCCAGTCTCATCGGCTGGACGACACTCGGGAGCGCCCGCTGGCAGTACGCGCAGTACCTCCTCCTCGTCGGGCGTGCCGTCGAAGGTGCAACCGTCATCAATCTCTTCGTGAGAGTCCGGGAGTTGCTCTCCTTTCTCGACCAGCTGGGAAAGGGGAGTTCGAACGGTCGTGCGACGGGCACCTCGGGCTGGCGAACAGCGTACGTGAAAGTGAAAACCTACATTACGAAACGGATCCCGCGGATCCTTGCGTCTGCTGTGGTGATCGGACTCTCGATGGTACTCTTCGTCATCCTCGTCGTTTTTCAGCCCGAACAGCCGCTGCTCGTTCGGATCGTGTTCGTGTACACGTTGCTGACGTTCGCACTCTCGATTATCGGGACGGCCTGGATACTGAAACGGCTCAGCGCACATCTCGACCCCCTTTCGTTCGTCGGTGTTCCGCTCTGTGTCGCTGGCGGCGAACTGTACAACGTGCCAGCGGCGTTCGACCTCTTCGCGTCCCGGGCGCTCGGCGGGCCGATATCGGGTGCGACACCGGCAGTGTTCAGCACTGTCGGCTGGACTGTCGGCGCGATATCCGCTCTCGGATTGCTCTGGTGGTCACTTCGGGGCTAGTTGATCGACGGCCTCTGGAGAGGACGCACGTCTCGTGTCGGACGCGATATCCGATCTGTGACCCGGTGTGTAGAACTGACGCTCGGTCCCCGAATACGGCCAGGGATAGCTCTCTTTGTAAGATCCGTTCCAGTGACGTATCTGGGCCAAGTCTTCGAAATATCGATTCCTGTACCACTCCACCTGACCCGATACGACACGGACCACATATGAAACGCGGGGAACACTCCGGCCCGCACTTGCGGTTATTCGAAGATCGACCCGCGCGCGACCGCAGTGGATTCTTGTCCCTCGCACTCCTACGGGCGAGCGTGACCGCATCGAGACCGACCGGGAACAGGTGTCCGGACGCCGGCTGGCAGCGGGGACGATGAGCGAAGGCGACCTTCCAGCGTCCACAGGGATAGGCCGCGTCGCGCTGACCGTCGATGACCCCGACGAGACGGTCGCGTTCTACCGCGACGTCGTCGGACTGCAGGTCCGCTCTCGGGACGAAAGCGTGGACGAGGGTACAGACGGCGGTGGCGGCGGTGGCGGCACGGCGACGCTCGGAACGGCCGACCGCGCGCTCCTCGAACTCCGCGCCGACCCCGACGCACCGGAGCGGTCCGAAACCGCGGCGGGCCTCTTTCACACTGCGTTTCGCGTCCCGTCACGGGCGGCACTGGGCGACGCGCTCGAACGGATTCGCGAGCACTGGCGACTCACCGGCGCGTCGGACCACCTCGTCAGCGAGGCGCTCTACCTCCGGGACCCCGAGGGCAACGGCGTCGAGATATACTGCGACCGCCCGCGGGAGGCGTGGCCGACGACCGACGACGGCCGCGTCGAGATGACGACCGACCCGCTGGACCTGGACTCGCTCGCGGCCGAGTCGACCGGCGACGAGTCCGTCCCGAAGGGGAGCGACGTCGGACACGTCCACCTCGAAGTGACGTCGCTCGATGCGGCCCGGGCGTTCTACGCCGACGCGCTCGGACTGAACGTCCGCCAGGCGATGTCGGGCGCGCTCTTTCTCGCCGCCGGGGAGTATCACCACCACGTCGGCTGTAACGTCTGGAACGGCCGCTCTTCGCCCGCCGAGGGACGCGGACTCGCGTGGTTCGAGGTGGTCGTCCCCCCCGAGGCGCTGGCAGCCGTCCGTGAGCGCTTCGAGGCGGCCGACGTCGCTGTCGACGGCATTCCCGACGAGTCCAGCGGCGACGGGTTCACCGTCACTGACCCCGACGGGGTCGAACTCCGGATCCGGCCGGCCAGCGAGTGACCACAACCGTTTTCGCGCGGGTCGTCGAAGGCCGAACCATGACGCGCGAAAACCTCGCGACCGCGAGCGACAGACTCGAATCGGCAGCCGACGCGGCGACAGACGGAGACGCGGCCGAGCGCCTGCGTGACCTCGCCGACCAGCTCGACAGCCTCGCCGAGCGCGAGCGCGGTCCCGACCACGGCCGACTCGCCCGCATCGAGAACGCACTCGGTGACCTCCAGGGGACCGTCGGTGACGAGGCTGCGGCCGAGATCGAGGCCGCCCACGACTCCGTTATCGCCTTCCGCGAGACGGTCGAGGGCGTCTGAGACTGCCGGTCGGGACGACGGCGACGGGCTTCTCGATATCGGACCACGTCTATCGCCGTCGAACTGACCACGTTGTATAAACAGACCTGGTGTATCAAGCACCTCGACCACAACATAGATATCCACCCGCTCGTAATCGCCGATGGGTGTCAGAGGCATCCCACTTCGGACCACTCGCCGGCCACGGGGGAACGGCAGGCCGGCGAGGTCCCACCCATTTTAATCCCGGCGAGTCGTAGCGTCGAGCGATGCTGGACGGGGTCAACGTCGCACTCGGCGTCACGGGGTCGATCGCGGCAGTGAAGACGGTCGAACTGGCCCACGAGTTGCGTCGCCAGGGTGCCACAGTCCGGGCAGTCACGACCGACGCTGCCCGCGGGATCGTCCACCCCTGGGCGCTGGAGTTCGCCACGGACCAGCCCGTAGTCACCGAGATCACGGGCTCGGTCGAACACGTCGAACTCTGCGGGCGCGATGGCTGGGCGGACGTGTTCCTGATAGCGCCTGCGACGGCCAATACCGTCGGGAAGGTGGCTGCCGCCGTCGACGATACGCCGGTCACGACCTGTGCGACGACCGCACTCGGTGCCGGCGTCCCGGTCGTCGTCGCGCCCGCGATGCACGAACCCATGTACGACCACCCCGGCGTGCTCGAGGCCATCGACCGCGTCGAGTCCTGGGGCGTCGCCTTCGTCGACCCGCGAGTCGAGGAGGGCAAGGCGAAGATCGCGACCGAGGACGCCATCGTCACCGAGGTGGCACGCGCGACGACCCCCGACTCGCTGGCGGCCGAGCACGTCGTCGTGACCAGCGGCGCGACCACCGAATCCGTCGACCCGCTCCGGACGCTCTCGAACCGCGCCTCGGGCAAGACTGGTCGTGCGCTCGCCCGCGCGTGCTACGTCCGCGGTGCCGACGTGACGCTCGTCCACGACGGTCCAGAGGTGCCATACGCCACGGTGTCGACCGTCGAATCGGCCGCCGAGATGCACGACGCCGTCCTCGCGGCTGTCGGCGACGCCGACGCGCTGGTCTCGGCGGCCGCCATCTCGGATTACACCGTCGAACCCCGTGAGGAGAAGATCCGCTCCGGGCAGTCCGGACTGACCCTCGAACTCGAACCCACGCCCAAACTCGTCGATTCGGTCCGGGACGCTCATCCGGGTCTCCCAGTTGTGGGGTTCAAGGCCGAGACCAGCGGGGACGACGAGGCGATGGTCGCGGCCGCCCGCGAGATCCTGGACCGCGTCGGGATGGCCTTCGTCGTCGCCAACGACGCCAGCGTGATGGGCGAGGAGCGGACGCGTGCACTGTTCGTCCGGGACGACGACGTGACGACCTTCGAGGGCGAGAAGGCGGCGCTCGGTGGACGGGTAGCCGACGAGCTGGCGAGTGTACTGTAGCTCTGTGGAATCAGTGCCCCGCCCACACGATGTAGGCGCGAAAAGAGATCCCGAGTAGCGTCAACAGGAGGGACAGACGAATAGCCAGCCGAGCGGTTGAGACAGGTGGTTCGAGGAGAACAGATACCCGAGCGAATTCCTGTTCGAATAGGCCCAGGCCGAGTCGAAGACTGTCGCGCTGGTATACAGTACGAACCAGAGGGCCCCGAAGATAGTAGGCCACGCGAGACGTTCCCGCCAGTGCCGAACTGTCGTTCCGTCAGCCATAGCCGAGATTACCGTCCGACGAATTGTTACGTTTTCCTATCGGAACGTGATAGGCCAACACCGCACGTGCGACGTCAGTTCCCGCCCGAACACGAATAGTTCGACCGACCAGTTGTCGAGTCACGGGCGCGGGCTCTCCCTGTCCGTCAGCAACCGGACCTGTTGCATGGTTCGTGTCCGAGTGCACGACAGGCGAAAACAGCCGTAGAAGTCCAGTCAGTTCTCGGTGGGCTCCCGCTGTGGCACGACCGTTTCCAGGGCGTCGACGTGCTGTGCGACGCGAACGGCCGCGAGCGCGACGAATACGAGGTTCCCCCAGAGCCCGGGCTGGAGCGCGGGGAACGCCGGACGGAGAGCGTCGAAACCGGGGACGACCCCCGGGAGAACGTCCACGATGAACTTGAGTCCGTACGAGTGTAGTGTCACAAACAGGAGAGCCGCGACCGGGATCGAGGGGTAGCCGTCCGTCCGGAGTTCCTCGGCGAGGAGGATCAGGAACACCGGCAAGAGCGCAGTCAGGTAGTAGGTGTAGGTCGTCGGCGTCAGGAGCGGGAAGGCGGCGACACCGAGGGCGAAGACGTGCTTGCGGGCCCGCGGCGCGGCCAGCACCGCGAGCGCGATGATCCCCAGACAGGCGACGACCCTGACTGCGAGCGCGGCCGGGACCCAGGACAGCGGCTTGTAGTACGGCGGGAGCCACAGCCCCGGCGGGCGGGCACTCGACCCCTTCTGGATGCCCCACGCGAGGACGGCGACGTAGGTTCGGTGTGTCTCGGCGCCGAACGCCCGGATAGAGACCCAGAGTGCGACCAGCCCCGTCACGACGGCGGCGCCCAGCCGGCGGGGACTGCGCAGCAGGTGGGCCCCGACCGGCGCGTATGCGGGTTTGACGACCCCGACCAGCCCGGTGAGGACGCCGCTGGCCCGCCCGCGCCAGACCGACGTCCGGTCGGTGACCATGGCCGCGCCCGCGAGACAGAGCAACCCCGTCTGGAAGGCGGCCGTCTGACCGAGTTTGACGCCGAGCACGAGCGGGTGGAAGCCGGCCATGAGCCAGAGCAGTCCCGCGCGTTCGTACCAGCGGAGGTCGTAGCCCAGCGCGCGGACGAGAACCTGGATGCCGACCCAGAGCAGCGCCACCGAGACGACCATCCAGACCATCGCGGCGGTCCGGAACTCCAGGTGCGTGGCGACCGGCCAGAACAGGAAGAGCACGACCGGCGGGTAGAGATACGACCCGTGGAAGCCGCCGTCCTCGGCCCGCTGGTAGATCTGCTCGCCCTCGATCCAGCGTTCGACTGCCGCGTCGTAGGCACCGTAGTCCCGGAAGACGAACTCCGAGGCGATCCCCGCCGAGCGTAGCCAGTAGTCGACGAACGGGTAGACCAGCAACACCCCGAGCGCGAGGAGCGCGACCGCCACGAAGCGCGGCCTACGCTCCCGCGCGTCCAGCAACCGACCTATCGACGACATGCTCGTGTTCGGGTGCTGGCAGGCGTCCCCTAAGTGTCTTCCGTGGTATCAAGTCGGTCTTTGAACGACGCCGCGCGTGGCAGGTCGGCGGTGGTAGAACACGCCCGTCAGTCGTCGCCCGGGCGGTCGTCGGCCGCCCCCCCGGCCCCGTCACCCGTGCGCCCCGGCCAGGAGACCTCCTCGATGAACGGGACACCCATCTTCCGGGCGGCCCGCGAGATGACGTGTGCACCGGTCGGCGCGGTGAAAAACAGGAAGACGATCCCGACGAGCGACGTGAGCCCGGCTCCCTGTGGGCCGAAGTAGACGGTCGCGGCCAGCAGGATCGACGAGGCGCCCAGCGTCGCCGCCTTGCTCGTGGCGTGCATCCGGTTGTAGACGTTGGGCAGGCGAAGCAGTCCGACGGTGCCGACGAGGAGGAAGAAACTCCCGACGACGACCAGCGCGGTGACGACGGCGGCTTGCGGTGTCGATATCATTCGATGATGTCCCCCTCCGTGACGAAGCGTGCGACGGCGATGGTGCTGATAAAGCCGATGATCGCGAGCACCAGACTCACCGTGACGAACAGGCCCTGCCCGGTCTGGAGGGCGTACAGCGCCGCGATGGCGACGACGTTCGTCCCGATGGTGTCGAGGCCGACCACCCTGTCGGGGACCGTCGGCCCGCGGATCACGCGATACCCCGCAAGCAGCGTGACGAGACTCGCCAGCACCAGTCCGCCGAGGACGGCGAGTTCGAGGAACGCCGGTGCCTCAGTCGCCATCGGCGTCACCTCCGTCTTCTGGGTCCTCGCCGGTCGGTTCGGGGCGTTTCCCCTCCTCGGCGAGTGCGTCAGGAGCGATCGTGGTTTCGGGCTCGTCGGCGACGGTCGGTACCGGGTCGCCGGGCGCGCGGTCCTCGTCGAAGATGCGCAGGGCGTAGTCCTCCCAGGTCCGGATCGGGTCGACGACGCTCGCCGGATCGAGGCCGTCGATGGCGTGGACGTACAGCGCGTTGCGCTCGTCGTCGTAGTCCATGGTCAGCGTCCCCGGCGTGAGCGTGATGCTGTTGGCGATAGTCGTGATGGCCAGGTCCGACTCGACGCGCAACGGCACGACGACGACGTCCGGGTCGATCGGCATCGAGGGCGCGAGCACGCGGTAGGCCACGTCGAGGTTCGCCGTCAGGAGTTCCCACAGGAACGCGAGCAGGTAGACGACGACGTAGGGGAGACCGCGCAGTCGCGCTCCGAGGTCGAGTCGCGGGAGGTAGAACCGCCGGAAGACGAACGCGACCGGCAGACCGATCCCGAGCCCGATGACGAACTCCCCCAGAACCGCCGTGGCAGACATCTCCACGCCGCGAACGAACAGCCACAGCACGGCGAGTCCGACGCCGATAACCGGCCAGCGTCTCATGAGACCACCTCCGGGTCGACGGCGTCGACGTAGCCCTGACGGTCGAGGGCGGCCTCGGCTGCGGCCTCGGCGGTCGCGTAGACCGGGTCGAAACCGACGCCGATCGCGACGACGACCAGCGCGAGGACGGCGACGACTCCGACGAGGACGGCCGGGCGAGTCGATCCGTCGACGGCGGGTGAAACCTCACCCCAGAAGCCACGCGTCCAGACCCGCGAGAGGTAGGCGATGGTGAGTATCGCACCGCCCAGCGCACCGGCCAGTGCCAGTGCCGTGCCGGGCGCACCAGCGGCGAGCGCGCGCCCGGCCGTGTCGAAGACGAGGAGCTTCCCGAAGAAGCCGGACAGCGGCGGGATCCCGACGAGCGCGAGCATGCCGAGGAAGAAAGACCCCGCGAGAACCGGCCGCCGGGTCGTGAGACCGCCCAGGTCCGAGAGCTGTATCGTCCCGACGGACTCGTAGACGGTGCCGCTGACGAGGAAGAGCAGCGACTTCGCGACGGCGTGGTTGAGCGAGTAGACCAGGGCAGCGACGATGCCGACCACCTGCAGGGCCGGATCGGAGACCGTCGCGACGACCGCCAGCGGCAGGACGATGAACCCGACCTGGCCGATCGAGGAGTAGGCGAACACGTCGTCCAGGTCCTCGCGACTCGCGGCGCCGACGCCGCCGACGACGATGCTCGCGACCGCCATCACGAAGAGCACGGGGCCGAAGAAGTCGAGGAACGACCGGCCGGCGAACCCGGGCAGGCCCAGCGCCGTCTCGAGCGTCCCGGCGCTGAAGACCGTGAAGTAGAGCCGGATGACGGCGTAGACGCCGACCTTCTTCGTGACGCCGGCCAGGAACGCCGAGATGGGCGCCGGCGCGGCCCGATAGGCGGGTGGCACCCAGAACTGGAAGGGGACGATCCCCGCCTTGAGTGCGAAGACGACGAGCAGGATGGCCGCCAGACCCAGGACAGGGGCGGGAGCGATGCCGAACTCGGCCGGGCTGGCCAGCCGGCGGGCCATGTCGGCCATGTTGAGCGTGCCGGTCGTCGCGTAGAGACCGCCGATGGCGACGAGCATGAGCGCGCTCCCCACCAGGTTCAGGACGGTGTACTGGAGCGCGGCGGCGGTGTGGCGCGGGCCGCTGTAGAAGACGACGAACACGTAGCTGGGCATGAGCATCACCTCGAACCAGACGAAGAGGTTGAAGACGTCGCCGGTGAGGAAGGCCCCGGAGACGCCCGTGAGCATGAAGTGATACAGCGGATGATAGGAGACGTTCTGGCCCTGGTCGTCGACGTAAGCGACGGAGAAGACGATGATCGGGAGTGAGACGAGCGCCGCGAGCGCGAGCATGAACACCGAGAGCGCGTCGGCGACCAGCGAGATGCCGAAGGGTGCCAGCCAGGCCGACAGCTGGTAGGTGAGGACGTCGTTCGGGAGGACGGCGGCGGCCAGCAGAGCGACCGCGCCGACGTAGACGAGGTTGCCGAGGACGCTCAGCCCGCGGTTGAGGCGGGGGTAGCGCCGCGTGGCGAGCGTCGCGATCGCGGTCACGAGTGCGACGAGCATCGGCGCGATGACGAGCTGGGGGCCCGTCGGGGCGAGCGTGGCGCTCATTCGGCGCGCACCTCCCCCAGGTCGAGCGTGCCGTGTTCCTCGTAGACCCGGTAGGTGAGCACGAGGGCGAAGGCGGTCGTCCCGAAGCCGATGACGATGGCCGTCAGCACCAGCGCCTGGACGAGCGGGTCGGTGACGCAGTTCGCGCCGGCGTCGGGCACCGAGCAGGCGACCGGGTGTCCACCGTCGTGACCGAGGATCGGTGCGCGCCCGCGGAGTCCGCCCATCGTCACGAGGTAGACGTTCGCCGACTGGCTGATGATCGTCACGCCCCAGACCACGCGGACGACGTCCTCGCGCAGTATCAGGTAGGTTCCGAGCGCGAACAGCAGGCCGAGCACGAGTGCGAGTATCACCTGCGTCATTCTTCACCCACCACCGCTGTGATCGTCAGGAGCGCCCCCACGACGACGGCGTACACCCCGAGGTCGAACACGAGCGCCGACGCGACCTCCAGATACTTGTAGACGGGCAGGGGCTCGACGAAGAGGATGCCCTGCGTGAGAAACGGTCGACCGAAAGCCATCGCGACGATCCCGCTCCCGGCCGCTATCGCGAGTCCGAGCGCGAAGACGTTGCCGAACTCCTTGACGATCCCCGTCTCGGGGTCGTAGGGGACCTTCACGCCGTTCCGGTCTAACAGCTCGGTCTGGAGGTAGTCCAGCCCGAAGATGATGTACACCAGCGCGATCGCCACGACCGTGAGGACCCCGGCGATGAACCCGCCGCCGGGGAGGTTGTGCCCCTGGAGGAGCAAGGCGATCGCCGTCACGAGGATCATCGGGACGACCAGGCGCGTGACCGTCCGGGCTATCACCGTCGGCTCGCGGTCCATACTCACTGGGCCTCACCCCTGTCACGCATCGCGATAAGTGTGATGACCGAGAGGGCGGCCATCGCGACGACGGAGATCTCCCCGAGCGTGTCGAACGCACGGAAGTCGACGAGGATGACGTTGACGATGTTCCCGCCACCCCCGGCGTCGAGGAAGAAATCCGGGTGTTCCTCCGGGACGCCACCGTACTCGACGAAGTACTGTGCGATGACGTCGTTCGGCGTCCCGGCCGTCGAGAGGAGGACAGTCACGGTGACGGTCAGGCCGACAGCCCCGGCGACGATGGCGTCACGGCCCGCCCGCAGGCGCGAGGGGCCGCCGTAGAAGGCGGGGAGTTTGTCCAGCACGAGGAGGAAGATGACGAGCACGAGCGTCTCGATGACGAGCTGGGTCAGCGCGAGGTCGGGCGCGCTCGCGAGGATGTAGAAGATGGCGACCATGAACCCGAGGATCGAGAGGGTCAGGACGCCGGAGATGTGCGAGGGCGCGGCGACGACGGCGACGGCACTGGCGACCGCGACGACGAGCACCACGACGAGTGCGAGTTCCAGGCCCGCGAACACCAGTTCCGGCACGGCGACGCCCGCCGCGGCGTAGGCACCCAGCGCCAGTCCTGCGGTCGCGAGCGCGAGCGCGGCCGCGTACGTGCGGAGATGCCCCGTCTGGACGACGTCGACGACCGACGAACGGTCGAGTGCTTCCGTGCCGCCGTCGTAGTACCAGTTCGGCCGGAGCGGGTCGACCGACCGCACAGTTCGAACACCGTCTCGGACCCGGTCGAAGAAGGGGTAGGTGACGGCACCGACGGCGATAGTCACCGCGCTCATCAGGACGTAGGGGGTCACCTCGGTGGGCAGGTGATAGGAGATCGCCTCGTGTTCGGTCCCGCCGACGGCGGCGCTGTTGGCGACGCTCGCGACGAACGCCTCCAGTGGCTGGAGGTGGACGCCGAACGTCGCGGTGACGCCGCCGAGGCCGACGACGAGTGCGAGTACACCGAGGACCACTGCGGGAAGGGTCATCGCCAGTGGCGGGCTGTGAACCTCGCCGAGTTCGTCGGGTTTCTCGCCGAAAAAGAGCATGAGAAAGCGTATCGAGTACAGAAACGTGAAGACGCTCCCGAAGACGGCGACGACGGGCAGGAGCCACCACAGCGGCGACCCGCTGGCGGCGGCGTCCTTGGCGACGTACCAGGTCCCCTCGAAGAGCAGTTCCTTGGAGTAGAAGCCGTTGAACGGCGGGAGACCGGCCATCCCCAGCGCGGCGACGACCGTCACGGCTGCCGTTATCGGCAGGTCGTCCCGGAGCCCCCCCAGTTCCGATATCGCCCGCGTCCCCGCTTCGTGGGCGACGATACCGGCGACGAGGAACAGGGCGGCCTTGAACAGCGCGTGGTTGAGTATGTGAAAGGCACCGGTTTCGGCACCGACGTACCCCGAGAGGCCGAAGCCGGCGACGATGAGTCCCAGGTGGGAGGCCGTCGAGTACGCGAGCAACTCCTTGATGTCCGAGGCCCCGACAGCGAGGACCGCGGCGATCGTCATCGTCACGAGCCCAAGTATCGCGAAGACGAGCACCCACTCCGGATCGCCAAAGAGGAGCGGGCGGAAGCGACCGACGAGGTAGACGCCGGCTTTGACCATCGTCGCCGAGTGGAGGAAGGCCGAGACGGGCGTGGGGGCTTCCATGGCGTTGGGGAGCCAGACGTGGAAGGGGACCTGCGCCGACTTGGTGGCGGCACCGAGACCCACCAGCAGGAGGACGGGGACGAACAGCCCCTCCGCGCGCAGGGCGTCGACCATCGCGCCGGCGTTGGCGATCATCGACCCGCCGTCGGCCGGGCCGGAGAGTCGGAAGGCGGACTCGACGCCCGCGACGCCGCCGGCGACGTCGTGGAGGAGGAGGAAGCCGACGAGCATGAACAGCCCGCCGGCGACGGTGATCAACATCGACTTGCGGGCGGCGTACTGGGAGGCCTCGGCGTCCTGGTAGTGGCCGATGAGCAGGAACGACGAGACGCTGGTGAGTTCCCAGAAGACGAACAGAGCGATGAGGTCCGCGGCGAGGGCGACGCCGAGCATCGACCCCATGAACGCGAGCAGCGTGGCGTAGTACTTCTTCTGGCCGGGTTCGCCGTGCATGTAGCCGCCGGAGTAGGTGAACACGAGTACGCCCACGCCGCTGGCGAGCGTCGCGATCAGGAGCGCGAGGCCGTCGACGTAGAAGGCCAGGGAGACGCCGTACTCGGGGATCCAGGGGACCGACACCGTCCCGTGAGCTCCCGACAGGCCGAGGTTCGCGACGAGTCCGAGACAGACCGCCGCGACGGCGGCCGCGTAGTAAGCGGTCCGCTCTCCGAGGACGCGATAGACCAGTGGCGTCAGGGCCGCGCCGAGGAACGGGACGACGACCACTGCGAGCACGACGACTCGGTCCGGTTGCACACCCCAGTGGTATGGCAGACGCGACTTAATGCTTCCCAACTCCGGTCGCGAGATAGCGACACGACCTCCCGCCGATTATCGATTCCCCAATAGTTCTACCCTCATTCTATCGGATCCCGTCTCATCGTTCCCCGCCACTATCAGTTCCCGAACCGACGCTGGCAGGTCCCGACCCGACCAGTACCGTCCTGTGCAGGGGATCGACGGAGCACACCCTCAGAATCAAAATTGAATTCGTACAAGTAGCGTTTGAATTTGCGTTTTTGATAATACGGTAGTGAAGGTTAAGTGTTGGAACCGATTCTTTCGAGATAACCACGGACCGGGGCTGGCGGGACGGGTGTTCCCGTGAATCAGCGTCCAGCTGGGGTCGGCCCGGGACACGTGCGTGCCACCAACCATGGAACTCAAGCAACTGTTGAACGACGACGACGCAGTATCACCGGTCATCGGGGTCATCCTGATGGTCGCGATCACGGTCATCCTGGCCGCGGTCATCGCAACTTTCGTACTCGGTCTGGGCGACCAGGTGTCGAACACGTCGCCCCAGGCCTCCTTCAGCTTCGACTGGGACGGCGAGGCGGGCGCCACCAACGCTTCCCCCCTGACCATCTCCCACGACGGGGGCGACTCGGTGGCGGCCAACCGGCTGTACGTTCGCGGTAATTCCGGCACCGTCACAGGAACCGAAGCCACGGGCGGTACGTGGGGCGATTATAGCACTACCGGCATCACCGGAACGACCCAGGTATCCGCTGGTAACAGGATCGACATCAAAGTCGGACCGACCGCCGAGATAGACGTCGTCTGGCAGTCCGGTTCGGGTACCGACTCGGCGACGCTGGGCGACTGGCAGGGCCCCGACGCCTGAATCCGACCCGGCAACTGACGACCGGTGACCGGCGATCGACGACCGACGTCTGACCTCGCCGTGACTCCCCGGAGCCTCGGACGGTTCCCCGGACCGCGGACGGGCGTGTCCGCAGCGTCAGACATCCCCGAAAGTATATTGGTCGGGGGGTGACCAATCACGGTTACCGACCCCGGTCCCGCCACGACAACGATGAGCAATCAGACCTCCCGCTTCGCGCCAGCCCGCGACCAGCGGCTGTCGAAGGGTGAGATCTTCGACGTCCTGCAGAACCAGCGGCGTCGCTACGTCCTCCAGTACCTCGAACGGTTCGACGAGCCAGTTTCGCTGTCGGATCTCGCCACGCAGGTCGCCGCCTGGGAGTACCAGACCCCCGTCGAGGAGGTGTCCAACGACCAGAAAAAGCGGGTGTACACGACCCTCCAGCAGACCCACCTCGAACGGATGGAGGAGGCGGGGATCGTCAAGTACGACCCCGAGGAGAACCTCATCAGGCGCACGCCCCACACCGAGGAACTCACCGTCTACCTGGAGATCGTCCCCGAGAGCGAGTTCCCCTGGCGGGAGTACTACCTCTCGCTCGGCGCCATCAGCTGTGCCGTCGTCGCCGCGCTCTGGACCGGACTCTACCCGCTCACGCTCCTCGAACCCCTGGAGTGGGCCACCGTCATCGCCGTCACGTTCACCGCCTCGGCCGCCTACCACACCTACAGCGGCGCCGACATGACCCTCGACGAGGACGAGCTCTCCACCGACGAGTTCGACCGCTGACGAGTTCGCGACCGAACTCCCGTTTTCACTCACGATAATAGAGATAGAGCCGCCTGTTACCGACGTTTCGACGGGTGGGATCCACCGGTGAAATCCGACTCGTCGTAAATCGCTGGAGTCGAGATATCAGTTGCTCTGGGGCCTCAATCACGAATTCAGGTCGAGGAAGTGCAGTGATCAAGAGAGCGTTGAACGGGCTCGTCGAACTGAACGGTGTACTGGGTTAAGTAGGGGCCACGACAGCTATCGAGACAGCATCCCCCGATGATATCGGCACGGACGCTCTGTGCGTACCGATATCGGATCTGGGAATCGGGATGCAGATACAGCAACCATGGAACTCACGCAACTCTACGGAGACGACGACGCGGTTTCGCCGGTCATCGGGGTCATCCTGATGGTCGCGATCACGGTCATCCTGGCCGCAGTCATCGCGTCGTTCGTTCTCGGACTGGGGCAGAGCGCAACGAACACGAACCCGCAGGCCAGTTTCAGCTGGGACTACCAGGCTGATTCGAGCGCCGTCGGCGGCGACGCAGATGGGATCCTGACGATCTCACACGATGGCGGGGATTCGGTCAAAGAAAACGAGATATACGTCCGAGGTGATTTCGGCGCGTCAAGCGGCGTCCCGTCGGCCGGCCCATGGGAAGATTACTCCGATGGCGAAAAAGACGGGGCTGGTAACACCGTCATTTTCGCGGTGACGGCCAGCGGCGAGGTCGGTGGCAACAGTGCCGTCGTTTCAGGCGACCGTATCGAACTGGCCACCGGCTCTGAATACGAACTCGACGTCGTCTACGAATCGCAGGAAGGGCAGTCCTCCTCGACGCTGAGCGAGGATAGCGGTCCCGACGCGTAATTGATCTCTGTATCTCAACTTTTATTGATTTTTCTTGGTCGGAGGTAGTGGCTGTACCGGGGGCTTTTTCGCGGCGATTAACCGCTACTGTATTTATAAATACCTGAACGGTCCGATTCACGAGCGAGAAGCGTTCTCACGCAGATTAACCAGTTATTCGCCGAGAGAGTACCCGAACAAGGCAAAGTTGTGACATCGAAATCTTCACTTGAATCGGATCTATCGAGGAAAACGACCCAGGTATTTACATGGTAGTTGCCGGATCAGTTCGAGTAGCACCCGGATCGGGGTGCAGGAAACCGACTATGGAACTCAAGCAACTGTTGAACGACGACGACGCAGTATCACCGGTCATCGGGGTCATCCTGATGGTCGCGATCACGGTCATCCTGGCCGCGGTCATCGCCTCGTTCGTTCTCGGACTGGGGCAGAGCGCAACGAACACGAACCCGCAAGCCAGTTTCAGCTGGGATTACGAGGCGGACGATAGCGTCGGCGGTGCTGACGCCGATGGTATTTTGACTGTCTCACACGATGGCGGTGACTCAGTCAAGGAGACCGAATTGTTCATTCGTGGGGATTTCGGCGGATCAACTGGTGTTGCCCAGGCTGATTCATGGGAGAATTATGTAGCGGGCGAAAAGTTCGGGACCAGCACTACTCTCGTATTTGCTTCCACGGCCAGCGGCGAGGTCGGCGGTAACAGTGCTGTGGTTTCGGGTGACCGCGTCGAGTTTGTCGTCGGGTCGGACTACGAACTCGACGTCGTCTACGAATCGACCGAAGGGCAGTCATCCTCCACGCTGAGTGAGGATAGCGGCCCCGACGTATAACTGAAGATTTCTTTCCCCCCGTGTGGGGTTTTTCGAACCGGGTACGACAGTCAAATCCGACAATGTATTTATTCCCGTGGTAAACAGTCTACATCCAATGCATCGGTCCAGGGCGCTGCTGTACGGCGCTATGGTAGTCATCGTGACCGTACCGGTTCTCTCGGGACCGGCACTTGGGGTGATCGACCTCACGACGACGCGACTCGACGGTGTCGGCGAGGGATCGGCGACTGTCGACGATGTCGAAGTGTCTGACACCGCCAGGTTCGACCGGGCCCTCTCCTCGGATTCGTACATTTTGAAGGTTCCGGACGCACGGATCCACGTCGCGACCATCGAGGGGCGACCGGTCGTCGGCTACAAGATATCGATCCACGAGATGGGGTACTCCCGCGAAACCTCGACCATCCTCGATACCGGAGACACGGGATGGGTTTCTCTCTCGCTCAAAGAGTTGACGCTGGCTCCCGACCGGATCGACCGACAGAGCTACGCCGGCGAACTCAAGCTCACCCTGCGTGTCAACGGTACAAGCGAGACGCTCTACGAGGGCAACATGACAGTGGAGGTGTCTGAGTGACACCGGCAGACGCGGTAGAAGGGCACGAACAAACGACGGAGAGCAGGACCGTAGTGATCCGAGAGCGCCTCGCTCAAGCGGGAGCGGTGGCGCTCCGGGTCTGTGTGGGGACGCGACTCGGTCTCGTGGTCTTTCTCGGGGCACTAGCCTTTTTCGCACTGTACTGGCGCATCGGATTATTCATCAACGACAGCTACACGCTCGCGAACGCGCTGGTGGCACTCGCCGACGGCCACCTCTGGGTGGGCGAGGCCGTCTACGGTCCCGGACTGGAGACGCCTGGCATGGTCTTACACGAGGGTGCATACTACGGCCGCAACTACGGACAAATCGTCTTCTCTCTCCCTTTCCTGTGGGCATTCGAGGGACTTGCGGCGGTCGCCGACCCCGGGTTGATCCTGTCAATGGCTTGGGCTCTGGTGATCGTGGCTCTCGGACGCGAGAGCGGTCGCTTGCTTGATCGGCCAGCTCTCGGCGCGAGCGCTGGCGTGATCTGTGCCCTCGGGACCTTCGCCGCCAACGTTGCTGTCGCTCGCCCGCTTCCGCCGCGACTGTTCCCCATCGTTGCCCTGCAAGTGAGTTCGATGGTCGCGGCCGCACTTGGCGTGGTGACGCTTTACCGACTCGTGGCGCGGATTCACGACCGACGAATCGGGCTGGCCGCCGCGACAGTAACAGGGCTAGCGACACCTGTCGCGTTCTGGGCCTCTCTCCCGAAACGACACGTGATTATCACCGCGCTGGTTCTGGGGACGTGTTACGCGCTCTACCGGAGCCGACTGACAGCGTCCCCGGACGACCTAGTTTCGCCGCTGGCGTTTCGGGCGATAACGTACGGGCTTGTCGGACTCGCGACCTGGATCCACGGCGGAGAGGCCTTCGGTGTTTTCTTGCCACTGGTCGTCGTTGACGTTTCCACAGCACGGTCAAACGACCCTCGGTCGCTGGTCATCGTCGGAATCGCCCTCTTCGTCTCGCTGGCCCCGTTTTTCGTGACGAACGTACTCATCTCGGGGAGTCCGCTCAAGCCGCCGCGGGTACTCTCTTCGTTCCAGTATCTCGGCACCGGCGGTACTACTTCTAGAACGGGATGGGGCACGTTCGTCCAGTCAATGATCGACGGCCTTCCGCCAGCGGTCGCGGCACCGGTAACCACAGTGCTCACCCGCAGTTCGGTTCTTTTCGGCCAGTTCTTCAAGGGTGCGGGGGCGCTCGTCGCCGACCCCGGACGCCTCTACCGGGTGTTCGTCCGCGGCGGCGACATCCCGGCCGTCAGCGAGGCGAACTTCTCCCAGACGTTCTATCTGACCGTGCTGGAGGCCGCACCGGTCATCGCCGGCGTCGCGGGTTCGCTCGCTGTCGGGGCCGTGGGCGCGTGGCAGTTCCTCTGCGAGTCGCCCCGGGCAGCCGTGACACGATTCTGGTCCCGGGTCCGGTCGCGATTCCGGTTGCGATCCCGGCCCCGGTCTTGGCTGGCTCCCCTTAACGTCTCCCCCGCGAGGACCGTCGACGCGTTCGTCGTCGCCCTCTCCGTGTCGTTCCTGCTGATGTACATCTCCAGACTGCCCCTGCATGCCCAGTTGACCGTCCGCTACCTGCTCCCGCTCTATCCGCTGGCGGTGTACGCGATGGCCCGCCAGGCGTCGCTCCGGCGAATCCTCGCGGCGCACTGGCGCTCCGGGCTGTGGACGTGGGCGGGCGGCGTCCTCGTCGGGTGCCAGCTGTTCGTCGTCGTCGTCGCGGCGCGCTCGCTCGGTCGCGGGGAGGCCGTCCAGGTCCACGCGCTCGTCGGCCTCGCCGCGGCGGGCGTCTTCGCAGTGCTGGCGGCGTCGAGCGTTCTCACGGAGCGGTTCGACCGCGCAACCGCCGTCGCAGGCGGACTCACTGCGGCGCTCGGGACCGATTTCCTCCTGCTCTCGGGGCTCGTGTACTTCCAGTACGGCCAGTACGCGCTCCCGGCGGCCGGCTGGGTCGCCGACCTGCTCGCGACCGCCTGAGACGACAGTCCCGGCGACACGACCGCTTGCGCGAGTCGAACCCAGAGACTCTTTGAGGGCGGGTGTCGATCCCACGATATGGACCGCCTCAAGGAGTCGTTGCTCGACGCGCCGATAGTCGAGAAAGAGGGCTATCACTACTTCGTCCACCCGATCAGCGACGGCGTGCCGATGTTGCGCCCGCAGTTGCTCCGGGAGATCGTCATCAAGATCATCCGCAAGGCCGAACTCGACGACGTCGACAAGATCGTCACGCCGGCGGCGATGGGTATCCACATCTCGACGGCCGTCTCGCTGATGACCGACATCCCACTTGTCGTCGTCCGCAAGCGCCAGTACGGCCTCGACGGCGAGGTAGCGCTCTCGCAGGTCACCGGCTACTCCGAGAGCGAGATGTACGTCAACGACGTCTACGAGGGCGACCGCGTGCTCGTGCTGGACGACGTACTCTCGACGGGCGGCACGCTCTCGGGGATCACCGGCGCGCTCGAAGAGATCGGCGCGGAGATCTCCGACATCGTCTGTGTCATCAAGAAGGAGGACGGCCCGAACAAACTCGCCGAGGACGGCTACGACGCGAAGACGCTCATCAACGTGACCGTCGAGGACGGCGAAGTCGTGGTCGTCGACGAACACGGCGACGGGTGAGACGGTCGGTCGCCCCAGGTCTTCTGTGCGACCGGTCCGGCGAGGCCAGGAAACCGCGTCCGAGCGACCGGCCGAGACGGAGCCGTCTTCTTCCCACCAGCTGTCCCCGTAGCGGCCACTCCGGAGTGGCGTGACCGACGTGACTCGTGGTCCGGAGAGTCCGGGACCGAACACGTTCTCGGATCTGGGACCCCGTTTCTCAGATGTTCAAATCGGAGCCGAATCGGTTCGGGACCAGAGTTAGTGGCGAACTGGGCGGATATTCGCGTATGGGTACGGACGAGGTCGAACCGGCGGAGGAACCGTGGCCCCAGCAGCTCCTCGAGAGCCCGTGGTTGCTCGCGGGCGCCGCGCTGTTGTTTTTCACGCTCTCGTACGTGGTCTGGGGCCTGATCGACGTCCTCTCTATCGCCTCGGGGTGATCCAGCATGGAATCACCGATAGAGCCACCGGAGGGTGACTGGTGGTCGGAGAAGGTGAACAGGCGCGAGACCATCTGGCTGGGCATCTCGGGGCTGTGGGCGATGACGCTGTTCGGGTGGATGGCCGGCTGGACGCAGTTCGGCGAACAGAACCAGACCGGCGAGACCCTCGACGTCCCCCCCGAGCGCTACCGGGAGAAGGTGAGCGCGTACAAGGAGGCCGGGACCGACACCGAGCGGGGACTGGTCCCGGCCGACGACGACGTCTACGTCGGTGCGATGCGTTACGCCTTCGACGGACTGCCCGCGGTGCTGGAGACCGGCCGGGAGTACACGTTCCACCTGGGGACCTACGACGTCCAGCACGGCTTCTCGGTGCGCCAGGAGGAGACGCTGAGCAAGCAACTGTCCCTGCAGATGCTGCCCGGCTACGAGTGGCTCGTGCCGATGCAGTTCGACGAACCCGGCACCTACCACGTCGTCTGCAACGAGTTCTGTGGCACCGGCCACCGGACGATGCACGCGCGGTTCGACGTCGTCGAGGACCTCTCGGCCGTCGAGAGAACGGGCACCGGTAACGGATCCGGGGACGGCAGCGACGACTCCGGCGCCAGCGGCGACTACGGCGGCTGGTTCACGGGCGACGCGCGCGGCGGCGAGGCACCGAACTACGACGGGTCGACGACCGACGCCACCGGGAGCGACGCGGTGACGGTCACGGTCGGCCCGGACGGCAACTACACGTTCGACCCGCCCGCGGTCCGGGTCTCGTCGGGGACGACCGTCACGTTCGAGTGGACCTCGGACACGCACAACGTCCTCCTCGAGCGCCAGCCAGACGGCGCGAACTGGAACGGCCACGAGGCCATCGAGAACTCCGGATTCAGTTTCCAGCACACGTTCGAGACGCCGGGCGTGTACGCCTACTACTGCAACCCGCACCTCTCGCTGGGGATGAAAGGCGTCGTGGAGGTGGTCTGAATGTTCGGACTCGGCAACTTCCAGTACGACGACGACGGCTTCCGACGCTGCTCGGTGACGGGTCTGGACATCCACAGGTCCGCCGAGGACATGGTCAAACTGTTCGGCGTGACGGCCATCGTCGCGCTGGCGGTCGGCGGCGTCTTCGCGATATTCGTCGCGCTGACCCGCTGGGAACTCGTCGGCCTGCTCGGGCCCGCCGACTTCTACACGTACCTGAGCATGCACGCCTGGAACCTGCTCATCTTCTGGATGGTGTTCATGGAGATCGCGATATTATACGTCGGTGGCCCGTTCGTCCTCGGACGGAAACTCCCGCTGAAAAACGTCGCGAAGGCGGCCTACGCGGTCATGCTCGGCGGTGCGGTCCTGATCAACGTCTCCATCTGGCTGACCGAGCAACCCGACCAGGCGCCCCTGCTCACGTCCTACGCGCCGCTGCCGTCGTCGTCGTGGTTCTACCTCGGCGTCGTGATATTCCTCACGGGCGCGCTGGTCGCGGCCATCCCCTTCCTGACGACTATCTGGAAGGAGAAACGCGAAAATCCCGGGAAGACGCTGCCGCTGGTGACCTTCGGTGCGTTCGTGACGTCGATCGTCGCCGCCGAGGCCATCGTCGGAGGGCTCATCACCTACGTCCCGACCTATTTCTGGCGTATCGGCGTCCTCGCCCACATCGACCCGCTGTGGTACCGCCAGATGTACTGGATCATCGGCCACGGGAGCCAGCAGATCAACCTGCTCGCGATGATCTCGGTCTGGTACTTCATGACCCACGTCGTCGGCGGTGCCGAGGTCGCCAGCGAGAAGGTCTCCCGGGCGGCGTTCGTCCTCTATCTCTTCTTCATCAACATGGGCGCGGCCCACCACCTGATGTCGGACCCCGGTGTCTCGACGGCCTGGCGCGTCTGGAACACCTCCTACGCCGCCTACGGTGCCGTGGTCGCGAGCATGATCCACGCCTTCGCCATCCCGGCCGGACTCGAAGTCGGCCGTCGCAAGCGCGGCGAGGGCGGCGGCGTGCTGGGCTGGCTCTGGTCGGCCCCCTGGAGGGACCCGGGGTTCTCCTCGACGGTCATGTCGATCGTCCTCTTCGGATTCCTCGGTGGGACCACCGGCGTGATGATGGGCCAGATGCAGCTCAACATGACCTGGCACAACACGCTGGCCACCGTCGGCCACTTCCACGCGACGGTCGCGCTGGGGACGACGCTCGCGTTCATGGGTCTGGGCTACTACGTCCTGCGGCTCGTGTTCGGCCGCGAGTGGATACTGAAACCGGTCGCGATGGTCCAGCCGTACCTCTACGCCGGCGCGATGTCCATCGTGGTGTTGATGATGATGTACCTGGGGATCCTCTACGGCATCCCGCGTCGCCACCCCTCGGTCACCGACATACCGGGCACCGACTTCGACTTCGCCGCGGCCGAACCGCTGTTTATCGTCTTCGGCGTCGCGGCGCTGGTGGCTATCCTCGGCGGCGCGCTGTTCGTCGTCGCGGCCGTCGGGACGCTGGTCGCCGGCGGGAAGTACGACGGGGCGCTCCCGGTCGAGTCCCCGACGGCCTTCGGGAGCGAGACGCCCGTCCCGGACGGCGGGGACGGTACCGCACCGGACGCCAGCGTGGACGGTACCGCATCGGATGGTGGCGTGGACGCGCCCGCTTCGGCCGGTCAGGGAACCGCCGAGTCGGACGCGACAGACGCCGAGGAGTCGTCCCCGCCGTGGTACGAGGACGCCGCTCACCACGCCCTGAGTATGCGCGGGACGTTCGTGATGACACTCGTGTTCCTCGGGACGTTCGTCGTCCTCTGGGCGCTCAACTGGTACCTTCTCAGCCAGCTCTGGCAGGTCGGCTGACATGCCCGCCTCAGATTCCCCCGCGTCGGTACCGCAGTACGCCCGCGCGCTGCTGTCGCTCGTCAAGCCACGCATCGCAGCACTGCTGTGCCTGACGGGCGTGACTGCGGCCGTCGCCGCCGGCGGACTCCCGCCCGTGGACCTCGCGGTCTTCGCGCTGGCGGGGCTGGGGATGGCCGGCGGTGCGGCCGCGCTGAACTGCGTCTACGACCGCGACATCGACCCGGTGATGGACCGAACTGCCGACCGACCGCTGGCGACTGGTGCGCTCTCGGTGCGGGTCGCCCTCGCCTTCGCAGTGGGTCTGCTCGCTGCGGCGACCGGCCTCGCAGTCTGGCGGTTCCCACTCGATACTGTCGGCTACATGTGGCTCGGCGTTGCCGCCTACGTCGGCCTCTACACCGTCCTGCTGAAGCGCCGCCACTGGTCGGGGGTCGTCCTCGGCGGGTCGGCGGGCTCGTTCCCCGTCCTCGCGGGGTGGAGCGCCGTCCGGCCGCTCGAACCGGTCGCCCTCGCGATGGCCGCGCTCGTGTTCGCCTGGACGCCGGCCCACGCCTGGGCGCTCGCCGTCGTCTACCGCGAGGACTTTGCGGCCGCCGAGATCCCGACGCTACCGGTCGTCGCCTCGGCCGAGCGGGTTCGCCGCGCAGTCTGGCAGTCTGCCGTCGCGACAGCCGGAGTCGCCGCGCTCGTCGTCCTCGCGGCCGGCCCGGTCTACGCGGCGGCGGTCGTCGTGGCCGTCCCGGCCCTGCTGGTGGCCTACCGTTCGTTCGCCCGGCGGGGTGGCCAGGAGCGGGCGATTCGTGCCTTCTTCACCTCCAACGCCGTCCTCGCGGGGCTGTTCGTCGGCTGGGCGCTCTCCGGCGTCGCCGACGGGCCGCTGGCTGTCGGGGCCAGTGCTGTCCTTTCCGCGCTCGCCGTCGCCGGCGTCTGGTGGGGACGGCCGTGTCTCGACGGCGTTCGCGGAGCGCCCGCGCCCGTGCCCGGGGCCGTCGCGGACAGTGACCGAGGAGCTCTCGGTCGAGTCGTCGCCCTCGCGGGCTGGATCGGCGGGTTCGCCCCGGGGCGCTGACTGGTCCCGGCGGCAGCCGCCACTCACTCGAACATATTCGTCACAAGCGGCCTCCCGCTGGCAGTTCTACGAGTGAATCGGGAGAACCAGAACGACCGCAGAACCAGGAGGACCGGGACGAAAGCCGGGCCCGGCAGGAACCCGAGATTTCAGGTATGTCACAGGAACACGACGTCAGGTCGCCACTCGAATGGACGGGCGAGGCGCTCAGGAGCGGTTGGCAGACGGTGCGGACGGTCTACTACGCCGACACGGTGAGCTGGCGGCTCCTCAAGAGCGGTGCGCTGGTCTTCCTGGGGTTTTTCGCCTGGAGCGCGTCGAACCTCCTCCTGTCCTACCAGCCCGCCTGGACCTGGCTACACTACCCGATGGCCTACGGCTTCCTGTTGATCCTCTACGGTCCGGTCCACCACATCGTCGTGATCCCGCTCGCGATGCGCCTGCGACGGGCCGGCGGGTCGAAGACGACGGTCGGACGCCGACTGCCCAACACCGGGCTCGCGGTCTTCCTGGCGGCGGTCGTGGTGCTCGGGACCTTCCCGACGGGACCGATGGTCTTCGACTTCCAGTCGTCGCTGGCGGACGCCGGGGCGGACATCAACCCCGACCTGCTGTGTACGAAATCGACCCACGAGAGCGAGACGCACGTCCACTGTCACCTGACGACCTCGGAGGGGATCGACCGCGTCGTGGTCGAGAGTGGGGGTGAACGTGTGACGGTCGACCGTGACCCACCATTCGACTTCGACGTCCGCACGAGCCAACTGGCCGAGGTCACTGGTGTCAAACAGTTCCAGGTCGTCCTGAAAGACGAGAACGGCGACACCATCCGTCGCTACACCCGCACCCTCTCGATGATCGACGAAGGGTGAGACAGGGCGTTCGGTCGTAGCAGTCAGTCGTATTCGAGTTAGTACAGTTCCCGCAACCGCGATCGCGATCGTCGTTACCGCGCTCGTGATCGTGTGATGGAAGCCCTCGGATCGTTTTCCCGTTCGGCCAGTGGCGCGTCGCGCCACGCACGCCTCGCCCTTCCAGTCCGCCAGGACGATCTCTGTGGAATCAGCTGCCTACCGTTCGACGGCGTGACAGCCTGTGCAACCTACTTTGTCCCTGGTGGACTGAAAGGGCGAGGGTCGCTCGCGTTCATTGTAGTCGCCTGAGAGGGCTCTATCCGACCGAAGAGAGGATTTCCCGCTCAGCGACCGCGAGCGGCCCGAGGGCTTTCAACTCTCGACGTCGAGTGCGGTGCCGTCTGCAGTCCAAGTTCGTCTCAGACTTACCTGGTCGGAAAGAGCCGAGGACTATAGAACTCGACGCGGAGACCTGGCCCCGCTACTCCTCGTCCAGCAAATGGTCGGCCAGGATAGGGACGAAGGTGCCGATGTCGGTGACCATGCCGACGGCCTGCTCGCTGCCCCGATCGAGCAGTTGCGTCACCGTCGCGGGGTTGATGTCGACGCACACGGTCCGAGTAGTCGAGGGCAAGCAGTTACCCACCGCCACGGAGTGCAACAGTGTCGAGAGCATGAGCACGAGGTCGGCCTCGTGGGCCTGGTCGCGGATGGCGTCCTGTGCCTCGACGGCGTCGGTGATCGTGTCGGGGAGGGGGCCGTCGTCCCGTATCGAGCCTGCGATGACGTAGGGGACGTCGTTCTCGACGCACTCGTACATCACCCCCGAATCGACCAGTCCCTCCTCGACCGCTTCCGCGATACCGCCCGCGCGGATGACCTCGGAGATTGTGTAGATGTGGTGTTTGTGGCCCTTGCGCGGGTGGTCGAGACTCTCAGTGTCCATGCCCAGCGAGGTGCCGTAGAGGTCCCGCTCGATGTCGTGGACCGCGAAGCCGTTGCCGACCGAGAGCATGTCGACGAACCCCTCGCGGACGAGCCGTGCCATGTCTTCGCGGGCGCCCGAGTGGATCAGCGCCGGGCCACAGACGGCCAGTACCTGTCCGCCCTCGCGTTTGGTCTCGGCGATAGCGTCACCGACCTGCCGGATAGTCGACTCGGAGGGCCGTTCGGAGGAGACGCCGCCCTGCATGAAGCCGAACGCGCCTTCCCGCCCACGGGGTCGGTCGGGCGGGTCGACCCTGATCCCACTCTCGCCGGTGACGACCAGATCCCCCTCCTCGACGGCGTTGAGGACTTTCGTGTAGGCGCGGGGGTCCGCGTCGTCCTCGCTGTCGGCGCTGTCATCTCCGTCACCCTCGCCGCCTTCGCTGTCAGCCCCGTCCTCGGGGGCGTCGACGACGACGGCACAGTCCATCTCGATCCGCTCGACGGGGACCCACTCGCCGTCGACGCGGACCTGGGTGGGGTGGTTGGTCGTCGAGTAGAACCCCTTCGGGACGACCTGGTCGGCGGGGGCGCGCTGGAGCGTGGCGTCTCTCGGGTCGGAGGGGTTCGCGCCGATCTGGTGGAGTTCGTGCAGGATCGACTGGAGTTGCTCGGCGTCGGCGGCCTCGACGCGCAGGCGGGCGTAGGACTCCTCGGTCTTCTCGCGGCCGATCTCGAACTCCTCGACCTCGAAGGAACCGCCCATGTCCATGACGATGCCGAAACAGGCACCCATCGTCCCCGAGTCGATGATGTGTCCCTGCAGTTCGACTTCGCGCGCGACTGCCATCCGCGAACGTACGGTCGGGCCCGAGTAAACGGTTTGGATGGGTGGGCAAGCGGGCCGCAGACGCGTTCACAGGTAAGCCCTCCTTCACCCTGGAACGACTTCGAACCCGGATATTTCCCGGGGTGGCGACACGGAGGCCAGCCATCCCAAGTGTGTTCACTCGTCGGAGTGTACCATCGACCACTCGTGAGGCCCGACCAATGACGTCCGAGTCTACGGAGGACGGGACGGGCGCGACGCTCTCGTATCACAACATCCTCGAACGGGAGATGGAAAACGCGCTCAGAGAGATCGACCGGCCGGTCCAGGGTGTGTTCCTCTCGGGGTTTTCGGCGGGGCTCAATCTGAGCTTCGGGGCGCTCTTCATGGCGATGGTCCTGACGTTCTCCGGTGGGTTCGACTCGGTGCTCACGAAACAGGCCACACTGGCGGGTGTCTCCGCGATCGCGTTCCTGTTCGTGGTCGTCGGGCAGACCGAACTGTTCACGGCACACACGACGATGGCGGTCCTCCCGTTGCTCGACGGGCGTGCATCGCTTGCGGAGGTGGTTCGTCTCTGGGGTGTGGTATACAGCTCGAATCTCCTCGGGTGTGGTGCGTTCGTCGGACTCGTCGCAGCGATCGGCCCGTCGATGGGGATCGCCGAACCGGCGTCGTTCGGCTCGCTCGCAGATGCACTGCTGGGATTTCAGTGGTGGGTGATACTCCTCTCCGGCGTCGTCGCAGGATGGTTGATGGGCCTGGCGACGTGGCTGTCGGCCGCCAGTCGGGACACGGTCGGTCGGGTCGTGCTCGTGGTCCTCGTCACGGCGTCGATCGGCTTCGGACCGTTTCACCACTCGATCCTCGGAACGACGGAAGTGCTCTCCGCGATGGTGCTCACGGGGACCGTCTCCGCGGTCGAGTTCGGTTCGTTCCTGCTCTTCACGACGATCGGAAATGTCGTCGGAGGCGGGATCTTCGTCGGCTTGCTCAACTACGGCCACGTCGCACTGGCCGGCGACGAACAGAACGTCGATTTCGAATCCAGGAGCGGCGAAGATACGTAACTCCCATCGACGGCCGTCACTCGAAGTCGGTCCGACACTCGACGTCCCACTCGCAGTCCGAGCGCTCGACCAGTCGGTGATAGAAACGTCGCAGACCCTCGGATTCGGTCTCGGGGAGCACGTGCAGCCGGACGGTCCCGCCGCGGATCGCGACGCGAAAGACGTCGGCCGTCTCCTCGTCGCGCACCAGGTACAGTTCCATCGGGAGTTCCATGAAGTTCCCCGAGCGATACGGTCCCTCGTCGAGTATCTCCGTGACCAGCCCGTCGAGTTCCGGGTCCGTCCGCTCGTCGCGGGGCGTGAGGACGAAGAACGTCTCGCCCTCGTACTGGAGGCCGCGACCCCGCGGGTACGTCCGCTTCGGGCGACCGGGGATGGCGAAGGAGGGCACGCGCGCCGTCATCGGGACTTACCCGCCGGTAGGGCGCGATGCCTTTTAAGTTCTCGCGGCGAACTGGGTTCGTCACCCCTCACTCATCCGTGGCGTCGGCGGGGACCGGTTTTCAGTCGTCCGTCGTCGGAACCGCTTTTCAGTCGTCCGTCGTCGGTTCGGGGTCGATGTCGGCGTCGACGGCGGGTCCGGGGCCGGGGCCGTCGGTGAGCGAGACGTCGCGCCACGTGCCGAGTCTGAACCAGGTGAACGCGATGACGGCGCCGGCGATGTTCGAGACGGCGAAGGCGAGCCAGATACCCTGATACCCCATCTCGATGGAGCCGAACCAGGCGACGGGCAGGCGGACGAGTCCGAGCATCGAGATGGAGATCGCGGCGGCAGTGAGCGTCTTGCCGGCGCCCCGGAACCCGCCCTTGTAGGAGTGGAAGATGCCGGTGAACCCGAACGTCGGGGCGACGTACAGCAGGAACTGCCGGCCGATCTCGATGACCTGCTCGTCGTTCGAGAAGACGGCGACGATGTTGCCGGCGCCGAGCCAGGTGAGGACGCCCACGGTGGCGAGGACGCCGAACAGGGCTCGCGCGGCGAAGTTGGTGGCCCTGCCCGCGCGTTCCTGTTCACGCGCGCCGATGTTCTGGCCGGCCATCGTCTCGACGCCGCGCCCCACCGCGATGGCGGGAAGGAAGATGACCGAGAACATGCGGATACCGACGGTGTAGGCGGCGATGACCGTCTCGCCGAACGGTGCGACGATGGTCAACATCAGCACGACCGCGATGGAGTTACCGGTGTTTTCGATCGAGGCAGGGACGCCGACCCGGAGGATCTTCCGCAGGTAGCCCGGGTCGGGCCACATCTCGGAGAGGTGGATCTGGACGCCGCGGTTGCCCCGAAACAGGATCGCCATCCCGATGACGGTCGCGATCGCCCGCGAGAAGATAGTCGCGTAGGCGGCGCCGTTGATCCCCATCTCGGGGAACGGCCCCCACCCGAAGATGAGAAACGGGTCGAGGAGCATGTTGACCACGACCGTCACGAACATCACGAGCATCGGCGTGATGGTGTCGCCGTAGCCGCGCATCAGCGACATGAACACGAAGAAGGCGAACATGAATATCATCCCGAGCGAGATGATCTGCAGGTAGCCGGTCGCGCCGTCGATGACGTTCTGGGGCCCGCCGATCAGGTCGAGGAGGTCGCCGACGGCGAAGTAGCCGAACGCTCCCAGGACGACCGACGCGGTGATAGCGAACGTCACCGTCTGGGAGGCGGCGAACTCCGCTTGCTCCTCGTCGTCGGCACCGACGTTCTGTGCGACGAGGATGCTCCCGGCGATGGAGATGCCGAGCCCGAGCGAGATGAGAAAGAAGACGAGCGGGAACGCCATCCCGATCGAGGCCAGCGCTTCCTCGCTGTACTGGCCCAGCCAGATCGTATCGACCAGGTTGTAGGCCGTCTGGAGGAGGTTCGTGACGACGATGGGCAGAGAGAGATAGAAGAGCGGCTTCGCGATACCGCCCTCCGTCAGTTCGAACTCCTCGCGGCCCTTGAAGACCATGTTGACGCGCCGACGGACACCATCGGCTACGCGGTCGAACGGACCGTTTCCCCCCTCGCTCACGCGTCGCCACTCCCGTCCGTTCGTTCGTCGCCTTCCAGAACCGTTTCGTCAGCCGCGGCCTCGTCGCCGTTCTCGTCGGCCGAGGTCCCGTCGTCACTCCCGTCGACCGTGACGTCGGCGCCGGGTGCGACGAGGTGGTCACGGACGTACGCGACGAAGGTTCGGCGGGTCCCGCCGCCGGTGTCGCCGATGGTCGTCCGGCGGGTGTTGACGCCGTCGATCAGCGTCGCCACGAACGCCGCCGTGTCCGCGGGGTCGATGTCAGCCCGGATCGTCCCGTCCTCGATGCCGTCCTCGACGATGCTCTCGACACGGTCGTTGACGAACGCATCGAACTTCCCCAGTTGCTCACGGTACGCCGCCGAGTAGGGCGCCTGGGCACGGATCTCCAGTAGCGCCGTCTGGAACTGTTCGGCCTCCTCGGCGTCGGCCTGACAGAGGATCGCGTCGACGAAACCCACGAGTCGCTCGACCGCGTTCTCGCCGTCGGCCGTCGCGTATTTGTCCGTGAACGCCTCGTAGAGGTGGTCGAGGAAGGCCAGCAACAGCGCCTCCTTCGTGTCGTAGTGATAGTGCAGTGCAGCGGTGCTCTTGTTCGATTCGTCCGCGATGTCCTGCATCGTCAGCGACGCGTAGCCGTGCTCGCAGAGCGCACGGTAGGTCGCCTCCATGATCTCCTCGGTAGTGTCCGCAGAAGCCGCGTCCGTCGTTTCGCTACTCATTGATGTGACTAATTGACCGGTCAGTCAAAAGGGTTGCGAACGGACTGACTGGGCTGTCAGTCAATGCGTCTCACACCGGCTGGGAGGCCAGCAGTGACTGTGGCCGGAGCCGACGTGGTGGAGTTATCCCGCTGCTCCCCCAACCCCGGAGTATGTGTGGTCGGTACACGCTGTTCGCGTCGCCAGAGCGGATCGAGTCACGCTTCGACGCGGCGTTCGAGGACCCCTTCGAGCCCACCTACAACGCCGCGCCGGGACAGTCGTTGCCGGTGGTCACGAACGACACGCCGGAGACGATCCAGCGATTCGAGTGGGGACTCGTTCCCTCGTGGGCCGACGACCGTTCGGACTTCGAGTTCATCAACGCCCGCGCCGAGACCGTCCGCGAGAAACGGAGTTTCGCCGACGCCTACGAGTCCCGGCGGTGTCTCGTCCCCGCCGACGGGTTCTACGAGTGGGTCGAACGTGAGGGAGGCAAACAGCCCTACCGCGTCGGGGTCGGGGAGGACGACCTCTTCGCGATGGCGGGGCTCTGGGAACGGTGGACGCCGCCACAGACACAGACTGGCCTCGGCGACTTCGGCGGCGAAAGCGGCCCGTCGGCCGACCCCGAACCTGTCGAGACGTTCACCGTACTGACGACGGAGCCCAACGATCTCGTGGCCGACCTGCACCACCGGATGGCAGTCGTCCTCGACCCCGACGAGGAGGAGACGTGGCTCACCGGCGACGCCGACGCGGTGGCCGACCTGCTCGATCCCTACCCCGCCGACCGCATGTACGCCCATCCAGTCTCGACTGCCGTGAACAACCCCGCCAACGATTCGCCGGCACTCGTCGAGGAAGTCGAGATCGGGGGCTGACTCTTCTGAGGTGTCTCGTAGTATCGTTAATACGAGCGTGTGCGTGTAACAATTGGAGTCGGCACAGCTTCCGCAACCGCGGTCACCGTCGTGAGATGGAAGCCCTCGGCGCGCTCGCGGTCGCTGCGCGACATATTCGCGCTCTCCGCACTGCCCGCGCGAATAGGGGTCGCGCAGGCGACTCCGCTCCCGATGGTCGCCGCGACCCCGCCTCGCCCTTCCAGTCCGCCAGGGAGATGATTGTGGGATCGGGTACCGAACAATCCACGTCGAGACGGCCTGTGCAACCGAATCTTTCCTGGCGGACTGAAAGGGCGAGGGGCGCTGGCGGGCGAAGCCCGTGGTCGCCTGAGCGGGCCCTATTCGAGCGAGTGCTGTGCGGTGCGGGTGTTCGAGCGAGAATATCCCGCTCAGGCGACCGCCAGCGGCCCGAGGGCTTTCAACAATCACTGACGACTGCGGTGCGGCTATCGGATCGATTTTCTTCCAGGGATCAACGACACGAAATCGGCGTCACACTCACACCCTGTATCGCTCAGTCCCGGAACGCACGCCAGCAGAGCCACAGTCCCGCGACCGTCGCCACGGGACCTCCGACGAGGAGGACACTCCTGGTCACCAGCGGGAGGACGTCGGTACAGCCGTGGACCACTGGCCCCTGTTCGACGCAGGCTGTCGACGGCAGACTCCAGACGGTCAGTGCCAGTCCCGACAGGAGGAGCACCGCACCGCGACCCAGCCGCCTCGCCGCCCGACGCCGTCGCTCGATCTCGACCCACTGCGCGCGGACGGCCTCGCGTTCCCAGTCGGTGCCTCGTTCCATCCGTATTCGGGACTATGGCATGTCATTACATAACACTGTCGTCGAGGACGTCACTCGACACGTCGCCGCCCACCACCTCGCCATGAGGCCGCTACTGCGTGATCCAGTCGGCTGTCTCCCCGGGCGTCTTGACGGAGACGCCGATGTCGGCCAGTTCCTCCACCCCACGATCGTAGGTGCGCGAGGTGGCCTCGGGGACGAAGACGAGCCGGTAGTCTCGACAGCTCGCGGCGTACATCGTCGTTCGCGGGCAGTTCGGGAAGTTACAGCCACAGACCACGACTGTATCGACGCCGCGTTCGTCCAGAAATTCGTCCAGCCCCGTCCCGTAGAACGCGCTCCAGCGGGATTTGTACGTGACCCACTCCCGGGGTCCGGCCTGCTGGAACTCGCCGGCCAGCAGTCGGTCCGCGTCGAGAGTTGCGTCGGTCGCCGGCTTGAGTTCGTCCACCAGTTCGGCACCCTCGGTCCCGGGACGGACGATCTCGGCGCCGCGCTCGACGGCTTCCCGGCGACACTGGTCGACGTTCGACCCGTCGGCCCGGTAGAGGCGAACGACGTGGACGACCGGCGCGTCCGCCCCGCGAAAGGCCTCGACCAGTCGCCGCATCTCCGGCACTGCCGCCGCTGTCCCCTCGATCTCCGCGGGGGCGCCGGGCTGGGTGAAGTCGTTCTGGACGTCGATGGTCAGGAGTGCAGCCCGCTCGGGCTCCGGGCGAGTGTACTCGTCCATGCCCGGGTATCGACGCCGGATCCTATCAGTTGTTCGGACGGTTCGGTCGCGACGAGTTTCGACTTTCAGTTCTCCGTGCTCGGACCCTCGTCGTCCACCGCACCGTTCGCCTCGCTCTCGAACGCCGCCGTGGCGGGCGTATCGTCGGCGGACGGTCGCTCGGCGTACGCGACCGTGTAGTAGTCGCGGTCCGCGACGTCGGTCGGGTCCTCGGTGACGACCGTCTCGCCGGCCTCCATGAACAGTCGGCGACCGTAGACGACGTCGTACCCGTCCTCGACGAGTCCCTCGTGGGTCGCGGGCGCGTCGGTGACCTTGAACAGTATCAGCCGGTCCGGGCCCGTCGGGGAGCGGCCGCCGTCGGCCTCGCGGAGCGCGAGTCCCGCGCCGGCTTCGACCTCGACGCCGAGTGCTGACGTGAACGCGGTCATCGCCGACACGCCGGGGACAGTCTCGACGGTGACGTCGGGATGGAAAGCGTCGAGCGTCCGGCGCAGGTGGCCGAACGTCGAGTAGACGTTTGGGTCCCCCAGAGTGACGAACGCCGCGTCGCCTTCCCGCGCTCGCGGTGCCACCGCGTCGGCCGCCTCGCGCCACGCCTCGCGAAGTCTGTCGGGGTCTCGCGTCATCGGAAAGTCGAGGTCGCCGAGGGTCGACTCGGAGACGTGTTCGGCCGCGACCGCTCTGGAGAGTCGCCCCGGCGTGTAGACGACGTCGGCCGCCTCGATGACGCGCTTCCCGCGGAGAGTCACCAGGTCCGCCGCACCCGGGCCGAGTCCGACGCCGTACAGCGTCACGACCGGCCACCCCGATTCCTCCGGTTCGTCCGGCGGCCGACCCTCCGGGCGTGAGTCCCGTCGACCCCTGTAAATATCTCCTCGGACATCTACAGGGATAGAGGGCGGGACGGCGGATAAACTCCAGTGAGTCACGTTCACCGCACGGAAGTTCGGATTCACGTTCACTGACGGTACCTCGTTTCGAACGAACTATGCGTCTGACAGACGTATCCCACAGCGATGCCCTCCCCGCTGGACAGGTTCCTGGGCGACAGCGCCGAAGACGTCGACCTCGACGCCCGCGAGGACAAGGCGGGCGAGAACCTCCGCGCGCTCGTCTCCCCCGAGTCCTACGGCATCGACGACTGCGACGTGACCGACGTCGTCGAGGTCAACGAGGGGCCGGAGGGGGAACCGATCGTCGTCCCCGTCGCGCGCTTCTCGCTCGGGACAGAGAAGGAATCGCCGGACCTGGACGTCGTCTGGGACCTGGCCTACGACGCCGTGCGGGCGATGTACCCGGCTTTCGAGGACGTCTTCGTGAGACACTACGACGTGCAGTTCGCCTTCGGCGGGAGCGGCCTCTTCGATAGCGAATCCTGCCGACGGATGGCCGTCACCCGGGAAATCGCCGACCGCGCCGTCACCGAAGCCGGCTGGCACGTCGGCGACTTCGAGGACGCGATGCTCGACGGCCACGACATCGACGACGAGATCGCACCCGTCGCCTGGGGCGAGTGCGAGGACTACGACCAGGGACCCTACGGCGGGAACGGCGCGGGGGCGGCCGGTGCCGGCGGGTTCTGAGCGCGATCGCCGAATGCGGTTCCCACCCGGTGGGAGCTAGCGTCCGGGTATATCTTCGTCCGAGTCCTACCACTCGTATGGATTCTCGGGGGATCAGCAGGCTTCGCATCGTCGCCATCGTCGCCGTCGCGATAGTGGTACTGGTCGCCGCGAGCTACGCCGTCTTCGCGTTGGTCCTCGGCGCGTTCGACCAGTCGACCTACACGGCCAACGCCACCGCCGACTACGATTACGACGGCGTCCTCGACGGCGCCAGGGAGGTGGGATACGACGTCCGAACCGTCGACTCCTCGGGCTTTCACCCGGACGGCGTGACCGAACTCGACGCCGAACTCGGCCCGGACTACGAGGTCGTCGGCGTGACGTACTACCACGACGGCGGGATCCGACTCGAATTCGACGTCTTCGCGGAGGACGAGTTGACACAGCTGGCGGTCTACGGGCCCGCCTACGAACCGGTCTCCGCCGACGAACTCCCCGAGGCGTGGCTGGTCCAGCGCATCACGCTCGCACTCGGCGTCGACGAGGCCACCGCCCGGCGCTACGTCGACGAGATGCGCGCAGCGACGACCGACGACGACCTCCCGATCCCCGAGACCGACGCCGACGAACGCCTGCAGTTCGCGGCGGTCTACGACGAACTGGACGGGTACGGCACGCCAGAGACCCGGACGTGGGACGACGGACAGGGCGGCCTCGTCTACAACTTCACGAGCGACGGTGAGGCTGTCGGGCACCTCACCTTCATCGTCGGTCGCGCGGAGTTGACCGACCGCGAGAACCGCCACCGGTACGTCTTCAACGTCGACCGTGTCGGCGGCATCGGCGTCACCGTCCACGGCCCCGCAGGGGGTGAGGTCCCCGAAGCGGAACTCCGCGAGCGGATCCGGGACCGGTTCGTCGCCATCGGCATCCCCGGCGACGCGGCCGACGACCTCGAGTTCGCCTACGACGGCAGCGTCTGGTGACAGTGTGTCAAAGACCCTGTCGTGAATCCGCTTCGCGTGTCCGCAATCGGCACATCCAGGGTGGGAATGGAATGCTGATTTCGTGTCTCTTAGCCCTGGAATAAAACCGTCTCTTCGACAGCACCGCACTCGTCGTGGTGCGATGAAATCCCTCGGGCCGGTGGCGGTCGCTCAGCGACATATCTGCGCTCTCAGCACGGCCCGCGCAGATAGGGGGTCGCTGAGGCGACTGGGCTCCCTACGGTCGCCGCCACCGACCCTCGCCCTTTCAGTCCGCCAGGACCAACCTGGTTGCCCAGGCTGATTCAGCAGTGAACGTTCGGTGGCCGTCCCCCACAGATCACTTCCTGGCGGACTGGAAGGGCGAGGTGCGCTCGCGGGGCAACGCCCCGTGGTCGCCTGAGCGGGCCACTATCCGCGCGAGTGCGGAGCGGTGCGGTTGCCCGAGCGCGGATATCCCGCGCAGCGACCGCGAGCGCGCCGAGGGCTTCCATCTCATGAGTACGAGTGCAGTTGCGGTGACTTTCCAAACTTAGATTGTTACACTCACAGCACTCCGTGAACGCTTCTAACGACACGCTCGCTGGTGATCTCGTACAGTAACGACGAGTTCGTGTCAGTCGGCGGGCTGGGGCCCGCTCTCGTCGCTCGTGGCGTCGCCCCCGGCGAACTCCCGCATCCGGCGCATCCGCTCGGGGATCGGCGGGTGGTCGTAGTGGAACGTCTCGTACCAGGGGTGCGGGAAGAGACTCGCGAGGTTCTCGCTGGCGAGGTTGGCGAGCGCGTCGGCCATCGAATCCCCACCGACGGTGTCGGCCGCGAAGGCGTCGGCTTCACGTTCGTACTTCAGCGAGAGGTAGTTGTCCAGTGGCGAGGTCAGCCGCTGGAACGGCGCGACGATCAGGAACGCCAGCGCGAGCCCGGCGTAGGCCGTTTCGGGCGCCCACGCCGGGGCGTACAGCCAGTCGGCACCCACCAGGTAGCCCAGGACGGCGAAGACGACGGCGAATCGTACCGCCGCCAGCCCGATGAACTTCCAGATGTGGTTGCGCTTCCAGTGGGCCAGTTCGTGGGCGAGGACGCTCTGGATCTCGTCCAGGGACATGTCCTCGATCAGCGTATCGAAGAGGACGACTCGCTTCGTGCGCCCGAAGCCGGTGAAGTAGGCGTTCGAGTGGCCCGAGCGACTGCTGTAGTCCATCTCGTAGACCTGCTCGCAGACGAATCCCGCCCGCTCGAAGACGTCGTCGACCGCGTCGCGCAGTTCTCCGTCATCGATCTTCGTGAAGTCGTAGAACAGGGGGTCGATGACGCGCGGTTTGAGTACCTGCATCGCGAGGACGAACCCGACGAACAGCGCCCACGCGGCCGCCGGCCAGTAGGGTACCGACCCGACGAACCAGACCACCGCCGTGAGCAGGGGCACGGCGAGGACGGCTCCCAGGACCGTGCCGACCACGAGGTCCCGGGCCCAGAGTCCGAGCGACTGGTTGTTGAACCCCCAGATCTCCTCGACGACGAACGTGTTCACCAGGTCGAAGGGCACGTCGAACAGTTGGGCGGCGACGATGGCGCCACCGAAGAAGACCGCCGCCTGTGCGAGTGGCGGCCAGCCCGTGCCCTGCAGGGCCGCCACTGCGTCGGCGAACACACCCGAGAACAGGACGAGCAGGACGACGAGCAGTGTGAGCCACTGCTTGAGCAGCGACAGGCCCGTCGTCGCGCGGTTGTAGTCGAGCAGTTCGTCGGGGTCCTCGACGCCCAGTTCCTCCGTTACCCACTCTCGCTCGGCCTCGACGGTCGACTCCTCGTGGCGGAGGTTGAGTACCGACAGCGCGGTGAAAAACGCCTCCGTGCCGACGAGCAGCGCCGCGAGTCCGACGGCGACGAGCGACACCATATCCCCGCTTTGGCCCGCGAGCGTCCTAAAGTCGGCGGTCAGCGGCAGGGCTTTCGTCCTGTTGTCGGTGCGATGGCGCTGTCAAGTCTCGGTCACGCTTCGCCGTAGACCCGGTCACACTTCGCCGTAGACTCGGTCACGCTTCGCCGTAGACGGGGACGGCGGCACCGCTCGTGACCGACGCGGCGTCCGAACAGAGGAACAGGATCACTTCGGCGATGTCGGCGGGGTCGACCCAGGACTCGTCGTGGTCCATCATCTCGCGGTTCATCGGCGTGTCGATGACGCTCGGCATGACCGCGTTGGCCCGTACCTCCCCCAGGTTCTCCTCGGCGATAGTCTCGGTGAGAATACGCACGCCCGCCTTCGTCGACCGGTAGATACCGTCGCCCTCACCACCATCCAGCGACGAGCGCGCGGAGATGCTGACGATCGCGCCCTGGTCGGCGCCGTCGTCGCTCCCTCCGTCGTCGCTCTCGTCTCCGTCGCCGCCGCTGCCCGACTCACGGAGGTGAGGGATCGCGTGCTTCGAGGCGAGGAACATCGTCTTGAGGTTCACGTCGAACAGGAAGTCGAACGTGTCGACGTCGGTCTCGTCGATGGGCGTCCCGCCGCGCCACGTGCCCGCGACGTTCACGAGCGCGTCGAGTCCGCCGTGGTCGTCGACGACCGCCTCGATAGTGTCGGCGACGTCGTCTTCGTCGGTGAAATCGCCCTGGTAGAAGTGAGCGACGTCGGTGTCCAGCAGGAAGTCCTCGTCGTCGGGCGAGACCACGTCGGCGCCACAGACGGTCGCGCCGGCCGCGTCGAAGGCCTCGCAGACGGCACTGCCGAGGGCGCCGCCGGCGCCGGTCACGAGCACCACGCTGTCGCCGAAATCGAAGTCGACTGGCATACCCGAGTGGAGGGCCGCGACCGGCAAAGGACTTTCCCGGCCCGGGGTGAATCGCCGTCCGTGAACTGCATCGGACACCGCGGTTTCGCTGGCGTCAATCCCGAGAACACACTCCCGGCGGTCCGCGACGCGGTCGACTACTCCGACGGAGCGGCGCGCGCTGACGGTGTGGCGGACGCACCTGGCGACCCTCGCGTCGACGGCGTCGAGGTCGATATCCGGCGGTGTGGCTCGGGCGAACTCGTCGTCTGTCACGACGACACCGTCGACCGGACGACCGACGGGTCGGGAGCGGTGGCCGACCACACCGCCGACGAACTCGCGGGCCTGTCCGTGGAAGGGTCGAATGCGGGCGTTCCCACAGCCGCCGAGGTACTCGATGTGGTCCCGGCGGGCGTCGTGCTCCACGCCGAGCTGAAAGAGCGCGTCGGCGAGCAGTTCGAGGCGCTCGTCGCCGAGGTCGACCCCGACTGCGAGATCGTCGTCTCGTCGTTCGACGCCGAAGCGCTCGAAGCAGTCGAGTCGCTCCCGAGAGCGTGGCTCGTCTTCGAGGCAGAGGGCGCCGTCGAGCGCGCCCGGGAACTCGACTGTGTGGCGCTCCATCCGGCAGTCGACCTCTGTGACGGGGCGCTCGTGGACCGGGCACACGACGCGGAACTGGCGGTCAACGCCTGGACCGTGACCGAACCCGCGGAGACGCGACGACTGGCCGAACTGGGTGTCGACGGTGTCATCACCGACTTTCCGGAGTGCTGTCCGTCTCGCGTCTGAGGTCTGTAGCTCGTGGCTGCTCCGTGGAGCGTGTCGTAGCACCCTCCACAAACCCACCTTCGTCCGTGAGAGGTATGTACAGGGTGAGTAGGTATCAGTCGTTTCAGGTTGGATAGTCGTGAGAAAAACGTCGACAGCAGACAGCACTGCACTCGTCAGTGAGAGATGAAAGCCCTCGGGCCGCTGGCGGTCGCTGAGCGGGATATTCTCGCTCGAACACCCGCACCACACCGCACTCGCTCGAATAGAGCCCGCTCAGGCGACCACGGGGATACGCCCCGCCAGCGCCCCTCGCCCTTTCAGTCCGCCAGGAAGAATCTGGTTGCACAGGCTGTCTCGACGGAAATGTTTGGTTGCCGACCCCACAAAACATCTCCCTGGCGGACTGGAAGGGCGAGGCGGGCTCGCGCCGCAGGGGAGTCGCCTGCGCGGGCAACTATCCGCGCGGGCGGTGCGGAGAGCGCGGATATCCCGCGCAGCGACCGCGAGCCCGCCGAGGGCTTCCATCTCACGAGCATGACGGCGGTCACGACGAGTGGAACAGCGGTCGCGGCAACTGTATCGACTCCGATTGTTACACGCACACCACCCTGTGAACGTTTCCATGACACGCTCCCGGAGAGAAACCGTTTTGCGAGCGCCGGTGGATCCGGGGCGGTATGAGCGACGGACCGTTCGACGTCACGATCAAGGTCGCCGAGGTGGAGCGCGCCGAACCGTTCCCCGAGGCGAACAAGCCAGAACTCGTCAAACTCTGGCTCGACCTGGGTGAGGAGACTCGCCAGTCGGCTGCCCAACTGGGCTATCATCACGACGCCGCGGATCTCGTGGGCCGGCAGGTACTCTGTGCGACCGACATGGGCTCTGTCCGCATCGCCGGGTTCGAATCGGAGGCGCTGACCGTCGGCGTCCCCGGTGACGACGGAAATCCCGTGCTCGTGGCTCCCGACGAGGACGTGCCACTCGGTGGCGAACTGTACTGAGCGCCGGCGTTACCCGGTCACCGTTCACGAGACCCGTCCATCGGCGGTGTGCCTATCGGAGGTGTTTTGTACCGCTACCGGTGAGATGTGGGTAGACGGCACGGTCGGACAGCACCTTTCAGCCCGCGTGGTTTCCATGCGTGGTGACTGCTGACCGACCTACCCCGTCTCTCGAAAGACCGCGAGCGGCAGCTCTTGTGAGTACGGTGTCCGGAGCGCGAGAACGTCGGCCTGCGAGCACGGAGCGTGTCCCGGCCTGAAGAGCGACACGTGACTCCGGGTGGGCAACTGTCGTCGATTTCGAAATATCCGGACGTGGACAGACTACCGGGTTAGTGCGCCCGACGGAGACCGAACGCGAGGACCCCGAGCGCGACCAGTACCGACAGGAGGCCGAACCCGGGACCGGCCCCACTGCTCGTCGTTTCGGCGGCGTCGCTCCCTCCCTCGCTGGCGTCCGAATCGCCGCTGCTCGGACTCCCGGTGGGCGATCCGGTGGTTCCGGGCTCCCCGTTCGTCCCGTCGTCGGGCGACGCTTCGGGCTCGGTGGTCGCCGCGCCGGTGGCAGTCGGTGTCGCAGTCACGGTCGGCGTCGCAGTCGCGATCGGTGTCGGCGTCGTCGTGGCAGTCGGTGCCGGCGTCGCAGTCGCGATCGGTGTCGGCGTCGTCGTGGCAGTCGGTGCCGGCGTCGTCGTGGCAGTCGGTGTCGGCGTCACCGTGGCGGTCGCAACCGGCGTCGGACCGGTGATAGTCGCGCTATCGGCCACCGGAGCACCGTCCGAGGTGGTGTACGGCGTGTCGAGATGGGGGGCCTCGCCGAACTCGAACGTCTGGTCGCCGTCGGTGTCGAGGTGGGGGACCGCGACCAGCGTGGTCTCCCCGGTGAGGGTGGTTTCGAGTGCGATACGTACGTTCTCGGTCGGACCGCCGTCCAGATAGCTGCTGTGTCCGACGACCGGGCCACTCGCACTCCCCCGGTGGAGGGCGACGAAGCCACCGCGGTTCTGCGTCGACCCGTAATCCATCAGGACCGAGGCCACCGTGATGGCCTGCGTATCGACTGCACCGGAGACGACCTGGTCGTCGAGCGTGATAGTGGCGGTCGGCGGGCCGATGATGCGACCGTCGAACTGGTCGCTTATCTCCCGGTCGCCCCGGCGGATGACGGCGGTGAAACTGTCGCCAGCGCTTCGCGTGCTGAAATCACCCGTGAAGGTGAATTCGTTGTCCAGATTGCCTTCGTCGTTCCCGTCCCGAACGCGCGTGGTCAGGGGTACCAGAAACGGACTCGCCCCCCCGCTCTGGATGCGGATCTCGATCTGTGTGCCGGGCGCGACGTTGGTCTCACCCCCGATCGTCTGGTTCGCGGCGTTGCGGATCTCGATGGCGCCGTCGACGAGACCGACCTGCGCGACAGGTGCCTCGTAGGCCCACGTGGTGCTGGCGCCCGCTGGACCTGCGGCCGTCGATCCCGTGACCTCGAACGTCGTGTTCCAGATGTCGCCGTCCGCGAAGTAGTCGTCGTCGACCGCCGAGAGCCTGTGGACCAGATAGTACGTGTCGGCGTCGAAGTCGGCGACGAACGCGGTGTTCTCCGTTGTCAGCGAGAGTTCCGCCACCGTGTTCGGCCCCGGGTTGTCGAGTCCGACCGTGACGTCGAACGCCGGACTGGGGTTGTCGACGTCGTTCTCGGCGACGTAGTCGACCTCCTCGCGGAGGAACGCCTCGGTCTGGCTCGCGCCGCCGTCGGTGCGGTTCCGGATGACGCCCTCGATACCCGGCGCGGTTATCGGGTAGACGAGCACCTCGTCGCTCGTGACCGAATCGGTCGCCGTGAGGTTGCCGTCGACCGGGTCGCTGGTGTCGTTCAGGTTCGCGCGGATGAACGACAGGTCGATCTCGTTTACGTAGCTCTCCGGCGCGACGTAGAGTTGCCCGCCGTCGACCTGGGTCGCTGCGGAACCAGCCACGTCGGCGGCGGGCCCACTCTCGACGCCGACCGGAGGTACCGCCGTCGCTCCCGGCGAGACAGCCCCGACGCTCCCCACGAGCGGCGCTCCGACCGCGAGTGCCACGAGTACTATCGCACACAGTTCACCCGACCCGACGTGTCTCCCTGGCAAACCCATCCCGTCGGTGTCATATCCGGACGTAAAAATAGATACTGCTTGCCCTGCACTAAAGACTCGCGAGGTTCTGCCGGAGTTTGATCGTCGCGGTCATGAGCGCGGTGGCGGTCATGATGACGAACACCACCTGGAGGTGGACGACGACGATCCGGTCGAGTCCGGCGACGGTAGCGAGGTCGATCGCGGGCACGAGCGTGGCGAAGGCGAGCACCGGCAGGAGGTGACGGAGCAGCGAGTCGATCATCGTCCCCTGGACCATCGCGGCGTCGGTCTGGCGGCGACCGAACCGGAACCCGTAGCCGGCGAAGACGAGCGCGCCGACGCCCTGGAGAGCGAGCAACTCCCGGCGCAGTCCCAGGAGGGCGATGCCGAAGATGACGACTGCCACGACGCCGACGAAGGCGAGTTCGAGCGCCTGCCGGCCCCGGAAGTCGGTTCTACCCTCGGCGGCGGTCGACAGCGCGGCGTTGTAGTAGACCTCTCTCACTGCGAGCGCGAGGAGGAGGACGACCGCCAGCAGCAGGCCCTGCTTGAACGTCGCGCGTATCGAGGAGACGATCTCCAGAACGCCGACCAGCGCGTAGACGGTCGCGACGATGCCGACCGCCAGGAGATACTCCCAGAGGACGCCGTCACCGGTCGCGACGGTCGCCCGGCGGTTGCGCGCGGCGTAGAACCCGAACCGGGCGGCGATGACCGCCAGCAGGACCATCGCGACGAACGCGATGAACGTGAGGTTCGGGTCGTCGGCCAGCAGGTGCAGTCCGAACTCGACGCCCGCCACGCTATCGCCACCTCTCTCGTCCGTGAACTGTCTCACGCATCGTCGACCTCCGCCAGGAGCGCTTCCCTGGCCTGTGCGAGTTCCCGCTCGAAGGCCGTCACCGTCTCGTAGCGCTTGAGCTTGCGCGTTGCGGTGGCCTTCCTGACGACCCGGTGGAGCGAGTCGGGCAGATCCGGGTTGACCCGGCGGGGTTCGGGTGCGCCCTCGGAGAGTACCTTCCCGCGGACGGTCCCAGCGTCGCCGGTGTAGGGATGGTGGTCGGTACAGAGCCGGAAGAGCAACGCGCCCAGCCCGTAGACGTCCGTCGAACCGTCGATGCGGCCGTAGCTGTCGTCGTAGTGTTCCGGCGCCGCATAGCGCGGGTCGAGGCCGCCGGGCCGGGGGCGCTCGTCCGCACTATCCGTGTCTCCCGGAGCGGACCCTGCTGGACCAGTCTCCGAAAGCGTCGCGATTCCGGGGCTCGAAAGCAGCGGCTGTCGACGGCTGTCGTCGAGGACAGCGTCCCGGTAGCGGACGTTCCCCGGGTCGATCGCGCCGTGGACGAGCCCGTGCTGGTGGGCGTGGGCGACCCCCGACGCGAGTTCGATGACGGTCCACAGCGGTTCGCTCGGCGGGTCCGACCGGGTGGCGAGTGATTCCCCCGTGTGTTCGACGGCAGCCCACGGCCGCGGGTGGACGTTCCAGTCGTAGACCGGCAGGACCGCCCGGTGCGAGCCGGCTTCCTGCCACCGCTCGGCCGTGGTGCGAAATCCGGCGACGAACGACTCGTGGTCCTCCGGCAGTCGGTACACCGTGAGTCCGACAGCGTACTCCTCGCCGTCGAGTCGACCCGCCGTCCGGAAGACAGCGCCGTATCGGTCGCGCCGCCCCTCCGTCAGGACGGTCAGCTCGTCGAACTTGCTCCGGTCGACGACCTCCGAGAGTCGCCGTGAGACCGCCCGGAGTGTCACCGTCGTGACGCCGGAGGTGGTGCCCCCATCTCCGTCCCGCTCGTCTCCGTCTTCGCCGTCCCGGCCTCGGTCGTCTGCGTCTCGGTCGTCTCCGTCCTGGCCTCCCGCGTCTTCACTGGCATCGTCTTCGCCGTCTCCGTGGTCGGCCACGTCGGCGTCCGGATCGGCCGGATCCGCGGTATACACCTGTCGCGGGTCGTCGACGTCGCCCTCGCCGGCCACCTGCGTTCGGCCGACTGGACGGTCACGCCCGCCGGGTGCGAGGGACTCGCTTCTGAGGAACCCCCCCTCCGCACCCGAACGGGAGAGACGCTCGCGGGCACCGGTACCGACGTCTTCCTCGAGTGTTTCCACCGCTTCCTCGACCGTTTCGGGGTAGCGAGTGGCGAGATAATCGAGGGCGTGTCCCACCTCGTCGTGGGCGTCACCGTCGAGTCTGTCGAGGAGTCGCTCGGCGACGGCTTCGCGTAACTCGGGGTACGACCGGGCGACCAGACAGAGCGCCGTTCCGGCGACGAGCCGGTGGTCGGGCTCGCCGTCGTCGAGTACGCCGAGGAGATACGGTGTCTGCGAGCGCGCCGTCGCCGGGTCGGCCAGCGTCTCGACTAGCTGCTCGGGCAGCCCCTCCCGGTCGCTCGATTGCTCCTCGACCATCCTCTCCCCGTCGCGTTCCCGCGGTGTTTCCGCTCACCGGACATGACTGTTTGGGTCCCAGTCTCGCTCCTGAGACTCGTCGAAATATCGAACGGAAGTCGACCCTGTGAGAATCATACGAAGACCTCCCCCACAAGGGAGCGATTTGTCGGAGTGTTAACGGAGGATGTGAGTGTAACGCTGTTTTCGTGTCGTTAATACCTAGAAGAAAATCGTCTCTTCGACAGCACCGCACTCGTCAATGAGCGTTGAAGGCCCTCGGGCCGCTGGCGGTCGCTGAGCGGGCCCTATCCGCGCGGGCGGTACTGAGAGCGCGGATATCCCGCTTGGTTCGAGAGACCGTTGCTCTCTCGTCATCCCGAAAATCTTCGATTTTCGGAGACAGCGACCGCGAGCCCGCCGAGGGCTTCCATCTCACGAGCATGAGGGCGGTCACAGCGAGCAGAACTGCGGTCGCGGAACCTGCGACAACTCAGAATGTTACATCCACACCCTGCACATACCGTTCACGGACGAGCAAAGTGAGCTTGCGGAGGACTCTCCGACACTCGTTCCAGGCTATTCGACAGACTCGACGGCCGCGCTGGCCACCTCAGTCACCGTCTCCAGGAGTTCGTCGACGTCGTCGCTCTCGACGTACACCCGGAGATACGGCTCGGTGCCGCTCGGCCTGACGAGTACCCAGCTCCCGTCGGCGAAACTGAGCCTGACGCCGTGTTCGGTCGTAACGTCGGCGTCCGGGAACGTCTCGGGCAGTCGCTCCGCGAGCAGGTCCATCGCCGCGACCTTCTCGGCGTCGGGACACCGGACGTCGCCCTTCCGGTAGGGCCGCTCGGTGACGGGCTCGCGGAGTGCATCCAGGCCCGCGTCCGCGACGAGTCGAGCGAAGACCGCCGCGCTGGCGACGCCGTCGATCCACCCGCCGAATCGAGTGTGGACGTGCTTCCAGGGTTCGGCCGCGAAGGCGATGTCCGTCTCGTCGGTGCCCGCCCGCCGAGCGGCGGCGACCCCGACGTGGAGCGCACCGAGTCGGACGCGCTCGACCCGGCCGCCGGCGGCTTCGACCCGCTCGTCGATGCGTCCCGAGGCGTTGGGCGTCGTGACAACCACGGGGTCGTCCGCGTCGGCCGTACGGACGTACTGCTCGGCGAGGACCGCGACGACGGTGTCCTCGTGGACGACTTCCCCGTCGGCGTCGACGATCACGATCCGGTCGGCGTCTCCGTCGTGCCCGATCCCGAGGTCAGCACCGCCGTCGGCGACGAACGCGCGCAGGTCCTGGAGCGTCTCGGCCGTCGGCTTGCTCTCTCGACCGGGGAAGTGGCCGTCGACGTTCGCGTTGAGCGCGCGCACGTCCGCGCCGAGTTCGCGCAACACCTGCGGCGTGGCGAGACTCGCCATCCCGTTCCCGCAGTCGACGGCGATTTCGAGGCCGTCGAGAGGTGCGCCGTACTTCCGGGCGTACTCCACGACCGCCGCGCGGTACTCCGGCAGGAGGTCGGCCTCGGTCGTCGACCCCCACTCGTCCCAGGCCAGCGGGTCGGGGTCGTCGTCGACTCGTGCCTCGACGGCGGCCTCTGCCTCGTCGTCGTACTCCTGGCCGTCCGCGAAGAGCTTGATCCCGTTGTCGGTCGGGGGGTTGTGACTCGCGGTGATCACGACCCCGCGACGGCCCCGGGAGGCGAACCCCACCGTCGGCGTCGGCACCTGGCCGACCCGGACGACGTCGGCGCCGGCGCTCGACAGTCCGGCGGCCATCGCGTCGGCCAGCCCGGTCCCCGTGGTGCGGCCGTCACGACCGAGGACGAACTCCTCCACGTCGCCGTCGGCGCCGGCGGCGCGCCCGACAGCCAGCGCGAGTTCGGGCGTCACCGCCGTTCGTACGTCGCCACGGATCCCCGCCGTCCCGAACAGCTCCATGTGCCACCGTTACGCGGACCGACTCAAAGTCCCACCGGTCGCTTCCGGGGGACGGGACGGAAAGAAGACGGGTCGGTCCGCGGTCAGTCGGGCCGTTCGCCGACCTAGACGCCTTCGAAGTTCTCGTGACCCTCGATCTCGACGCCTTCGTCCGTGACTTCGGCGATGTAGACGCCGTTACCGGAGCCGGTGTCGCGCTCGGCGGCGGCCTTGATCGCGGCGACGGCGGTGTCGCGGGCCTCGTCGACGCTCATGTCTTCCTCGTAGCGGTCTTCGAGGGTACCGTACGCGACCGTGAGCCCCGAGCCGGTGATCGTGTAGTCGTCTTCCATGACGCCGCCGGCGGGGTCGATGCTGTAGACGTGGCTACCCTCGTCGTCGACGCCCCCGAGGATGGGGTTGATCGCGAAGAACGGACCGCCGCGGGCGAAGTTACCCGCGAGCGTCGCGAGCGCACTGATGCTCATGTCCTCGCCGCGACGTGCCTCGTAGAGGTTCACCTCGGCGCGCAGCGTCCGGATGAACGACTGGGCGCCGCCGACGGAGCCGACCAGCGTCAGCGCGGCCGTCGGGTGGATCTGCTCGACCTTCTGGACGGTCTTGTTGGAGACGAACCGGCCACCCAGCGAGGCGCGCATGTCCGTCGCGACGACGACGCCGTCGGTCGTGGAGATGCCGATGGTCGTCGTCCCCGTCTCGTTGACGGTCTCCTCGTCGGCCCCCGACTCGTCGGGGAAGCCGCCCACCTCGGGCTCGGTCGGCGCGGGCCGACCCGCCCGGAGGCGCTCCGCGTTCTGTGAAAAGTCCGAACCGGCGAATGGGTCACGCATGCGCCGTAGGTATCGGTCCTGTGGTGATAAATCCACCCTTTCGGTACCGGGTCCGTTCGACCCCGAAACTCCGTCACAGCGAACCGGTTCCGGGCCGTCGTCGCCGGCACAGCGTCCCCACACGGCATCACGACGCTACGAACGGTCGGGACGGCGTCGTGACTCCGTGGGTGGGAAACCGGAAAACGTTCGGACCGTCCGGGGATCGATAGCGGCGTTCAGGCGCTGGCGGTCTTGCTGTGCTCGTAGGCGGTCTCCAGTCTGTCGACGAGGCGGTGGACGGGCAGCGAGACGCCGACTCGCCGCATCGCCAGGGCGACCGGCAACAGGACGATGCCGGCGAGCAGGCTCAACTGATACAGCACGAACACGGTTGCACGTTGCATTCTGGTGCGCATTGCGGTGTAACTTCCTCCATCCGGTAGCAGTATATAAAGATTGTGGCCGCCTCGCGAGTCTGTCTGATCGAAGATGAAGATTAACCCCGCCGCAGTCTTGCGATTAAACCCGAGTTGGATTCGATAGCAAGCAGAACTGTATAGCGCCGAATCACGGGTAACAGGTCGCTTGGTGAGTCGGGTTGTAGCCATAAGTTATGGCCATAATTTCGGTTACGTCCGCACCGGCAGCCGGGGCCAGTTGTGGTGTGTGCGCGTCTGACGCACGGATTTCACGTGTCCGACGCGCGGGATCGACTCGGTCCGGGTCGGCACAGACCGACGCGGGTCGCGGCAGGTTCCCCTCGTCGCCGAATCAAAAGCAGGATTACAGAGAAGCGTGGACGTCAGTGTATGAACTACCTGGTAGTGATGGAAGCGGCGTGGGTCGTTCGCGACGTCTCGGACATCGACGACGCCATCGGCGTCGCCATAAGCGAGGCCGGCAAGCGCCTCAACGACGACGACATGGACTACGTCGAGGTCGACGTCGGCGCGACGTACTGTCCGGCCTGTGGCGAGCCGTTCGACTCGGCGTACGTCGCCGCGGACACGGCACTGGTCGGTCTCGAACTCGAGATCGACGTCTTCAACGCCGAGAGCCAGGAGCACGCCGAACGCATCGCCAAGAGCGACGTCGGCGGCGCACTCCGGGACGTCCCGCTGAAAGTCATCGCCACCCAGGAGACCGGCGAGGGCGACGGCGAGAACGAAGCCGCCTGACTGGGTTCGACGACGAAGTCGCCTGACTGGGTTCGAAAGTGACCACTCCCGACTACTGGGCGGGCAACTCGGTTTCGGTCTCGGTGCCCAGCACCGCCCGGACTGTGTCGACCGCCTGGGAGCGTTCGGCCAGGTTCTCCAGAAGGACCGTCTCGCTCGGGAACAGTCGCTCGCCGACGGTCAGTCCGTGGTCGCGCGCGGTGGACCCGGTCACCGTGAGGTAGACGCCGACGCCCGTCTCGGCGATGGCGGCCTCCTCTTCGGCCACGTCGCCTGGGTAGGTGAACTCGATACCGTCGAGCGCCGTGGTCCCGAGAACCGCCTCGACCAGTCGCTCGTAGCGCGGCGAGATACAGAGTTGCCCCTCGTAGTGACTGACGAACGAGCGGTCGAGGTCGCCGTCCCAGTCGGCGGTCGCTTCGCGGGTCGCCAGCAGCGAGTGCCAGACGGTGTCGCCGAGCCCGGCGACCAGTCGCACGTCCGTGTCCCGGGGGTCGATCCGCTCGTTGACGCCCGCCAGATCCGTCAGCGGTTCCTCGCGCAACTGGACGACCTCCTCCAGCACGAGGTCGGCGCTGTCGAAACCGAGCGCTACCTCGTGTTTGCGAAGCGCCCGGAACGGTTCCTCCCGGCCGACGAGTCTGAGGTCGACGCCGTCGGTCAGGGGGACGGTCACGCTGTCGAAGACGACGCGCCGGGGCATCCCGTTGCGTTCGTCCCGGACGAGCGTGTACTCGGGTTCGTCGAGCGTTTCGAGGTCGCTGTAGGTCGCCAGTCGCTCGTAGACGCCGTCGTCGGGCTCCTGTCGGCCTTTCGTGACGGCTTTCTCGTACCGGAGCGTCGAAGAGATGTCGTCGGCCAGACCCTCCCGACCGGTCTCGGCGGCCAGCCTGTCGAGGACAGCCTCCAGCGGTCGTCCTTTCCGCGGCACTGCGACGCTGACGGTCGTCATCAGCAGTGCCGACGTGACTCCGGCGTAAAACGAGTCCGATCTCTTCCGATTCAGTCCCCGCCGCCACCGATGACCGAGGAGAGTTGCTCGCGCCACTCTTTGAGGTCCTCGATCTCGGATTCGATCTCCTCGACGTCGTCCTGGATCCCCTCGACGTTGATGTCGCCGACCTGCGACTCCAGCGAGTCCAGTTCGGATTCGACCGCTTCGACGTCGGACTCGACCTCGTCGACAGACCCTTCGACCTCGTCGACGGACTCTTCGACCTCGCCCACTGTCTGTTCGACGTCGTCGACGGACTCCTCGACTTCGCCGACGGTGCTCTCGACGCTGTCGACCGTGTCTTCGACCTCGTCGACCTCCGAGCGGACCGACTCGACCTCGTCGAGCACGCCGTCGAGTTCGGATTCCAGCGAGTCGACCGTGGACTCGACGCCGTCGACGGTGGTCTGTACGTCCGCGAGCGCTTCCTCGTGACTCCGGGCGATTTCACCGACCTCCTGCAGTTCGCTCTGGAGGGATTCGACCTCGCTGCGGAACCCCTCGATGGTCTGTTCGGCCGTGCCGTTCTCGTCCAGGAACTCCTCCAGGGCGTCGGTGTAGGCCAGGAGGTCCGCCACCTCGGTCTGGAGGCGCTGGATACGCGCGTCGACGCTCCCGCCCGAGCCGTCGTCGACGAGGTCGAACGCCTTGCGCAGGAGTTTGACGTCCTCCTCGTCGACGTTCCCGTTGCGCAGTTCCGCCGCGAGCGCACCGACCAGCGACTCGACGCTCGCCGTCTCCCCGCCGCCCTCGCCGTCGTCGCTACTCGCTTCTCCGTCCGCCGTTCCGGTTGTGGCGCCGTCGTCACCCGGGTCGTTCGGGTCTTTCAGGTCGAGCGTCTCGACGTCCTCGTCCTCGGTGTCCTCGTCGTCGAGTCCCGGGACGCCGTCGCTGTCGCCCGAGATGACGTCCCTGACGACGTCGCTGCTACCCTCGTCGACGACGGCGTCGTCGGTCTCGGCGTCGTCCAGCGGCGGGTCGACGCTCTCGATCTCCGGTTCCGTCAGGAACTTCTCGACGTCTTCGGTCCCCGTCGCCCGGATCCCGTAGACCGTCGTGTACTGCCCGGTGGGCTCCATCTCCCGCTCGAAGGTGATGCGGTCCTCGTCTATCGTCCAGTGCTCGCTGCCGTACTCCGGGTGAAAGCCCAGGTCCTCGACCGCCACGTCCCCCGGCACCTCGTCGACGATCGTCACTGTCACCGCCTCCGACCGCTCCGACTCTATCTCGAACGCGATGGCCGGGACCGGGAACTCGTCTTCCTCGAACCGCTTGTCCACCGTCACCCCGTCCGAAGACACACTCACTCGCTCGTACTGCTCTGATCCACTCATGTGTTCCCTGTCTCTTAGCAACCAACTTAATCCTACTTATTAGTTTGGAGATATATCTGTCGGTTCCCACGTCGTTCCGGGACAATTCCGGTTCTCTCGGGAGCGGGGGAACTCGTTCGTCTCTCGGGAGCCGTCCCGTTCAGAGGTCGACCCGGTCGCCGATCTCGACGATCTCCAGGGTTTCGGGGTGGGGGAAACTCGCCGCGTGGTTGTGGAGCACGGTCGGCTCGGTCGTCATCCCCTTCCACATGTCCCAGTGGCTCGGGAGGAGCCGGTCGAGTTGCAGTTCGTTCGCCGCCTCGATTATCATGTTCTCGTCGCTGTACCACCGGGTTCGGACGCGCTCTCCCTCTTCCGGATGCCGGAGGTTGCCGACGGCACCGAACGCCAGCACGCCCAGGTCGATGTCGTAGGCCTCGCCGACGGGTTCGAACTCGCCCGGCCGGGCGTCGCCGCCGTGGAAGAAGGTGCCGGCGTCGTGTTCGAACACCAGCGAGACCGGGTGGACCGCGTCCGGGTCGTTGGCTGGTTCGACGTGGACCGTCAGCGCGCCGAGTTCGACCGTGTCGCCCTCCTCGATCTCGTGGAGCTGGTCCTCCTCCACGCCGTACTCGCCGGTCCAGTCCTCCTCCTCGATGACGTCGTGGCCGGAGTCGCTCGTGTAGTAGTCCGCGCCGGTCCCCGCCAGGATCGGTCCCTGGCTGGGGCCGTGGACGTGGTCGGTGTGTTCGTGACTGCCGAAGACCGCGTCGGCCTCCGCGACGTCCGCCGGGTCGAACGGCACCGGGATCATCCGGACCGTCCGCGGCGGACTCCCCGTGCCGAGATACGGGTCGATGAACACCGTCGTCCCGTCGTCGGCCTTCAGAATGAACCCGTTACAGCCCAGATACCAGATAGCCAGCCCGTCCGGGTCGGCGTCTTCGACGTCGTCCAGGAGCCACGTCCCCCAGTCACTGTCTGTCATACACCGGAATGCACCTGTCTACAAGTAAGTCGTTTCGGAGTGTGCCGGGGAAACCGCCGGCTCGATCGTATGGGGTATCAGCAGTTGCCAGCCGAGTGATTCTCGTTGCCGCTACTCTCCCCGTGACCGGAACGACGAGTGTCTCAGTCTTCGCAGCAGCCGCCGGCCTTCTGTCCGAAGTCGACCGCGAGCGGTTCGGAGACGGTCTCGTTGAGTTCCTGCAGGCGGAGTTCCAGTTCGCTCTGGGCGGCCAGGTACTCGGACATCTCGGGGATGTCGTTGAGTTCCATCTGGGCGTTCTGGAGTTCCCGCAGGTCGTCGCTGGTGGCCTCGCCGGCCTGGCGGGCGAGCATGAACTCCTCGCGGATCTGCTCGAACTCGCGGATCTCCTCCTGGATCTCTTCGTCACCCTCGACGACCTCCTTCGCCTCGACGAACCGCTGGTACTGGGGGAGGTCGGTGATCGCTTCGCCCAGCTCCCGGGCGAGTTCGTCCGGGTCCGCGTCCACGCCAGCGTCGTCCTCGACGGCGTCAGTCTCGATGCTCATACCTCCCGATTGGGATGGAACCGGTTTCAACCTGCCGACTGCGGAAGCCCCGGTCCCCTCGCTCTGTGGGCCCCCACGCGACGGCTCACTCCTCGGGGACGGTCGGGGGCGTCCGGTCGAGTCGGAACCCGTCGCCGAACGCCACGGCAGTCGCGACCGGGTACGCGACGGCGAGGACGACCGCCCGGGCCACGAGCGGTGAGGGAAGCGCGACGTCGAGCCGCGAGAGCAGTGCCAGCCCGAGCAGACTCCCGGCCGCGATCGTCACGAGCAACCCGGCGACGAACCGTCCGAGCCGCCCGTACGACCAGTCGCCGGCGACGAAGGGGTAGCTCCCGCCGACGGCGACGACCAGCGTGACGAATCCGGACGGGCCCGCGCCGAGGGAGTCGCCGGTGGCCAGTGCGACCGCCACCGACAGCGCCGGGAAGACGACGACGTACAGCCCCGCCATCGCCAGGAGAAAGTCGACCGTCGCCGCAGCCCACGAGCGTGCGCTCACGACCGACTCTCGGGACGGCGGAGGCATAGCTCTCCCGGCCGCCCCGGTTGCGGTAGCTAAACCGGGACCGGGAAAACGCGGCTGTTTTACGGCCCGAACCGGTACAGCGGACAATGAGTCAGGAATCGAGCGGTCGGCGCGAGGGCGACCTCACGCGGACGGGGATGGCTCTCAAACACGACCGGGAGTGGGACTACGAACTCGACCGGATCGTCGAGGCTGTCGAGGACCGCGACGCCGAGACCGTCGGACTGCAGTTCCCCGAGGGACTCAAGCGACGTGGCCCGCGCGTCGCCGACGACCTCCGCGAGTCGCTGCCCGACGACGTGACGGTCATGATCTCGGGCAAACCCTGTTACGGCGCCTGCGACCTGGATACCTACCTGATGCGCCGGACGGACGTCTTCGTCCACTTCGGCCACAGCCCGATGAAAGAGTCCGAGAAGATCATCTACGTCCCCCTCTTCTCGAACGTCGACGTCTTCCCCATCATGGAACAGGCGGCCGACGAGGAACTCGCGGCGCCCGAGACGGACCCCGACGTCGGACTCGTGACGACGGCCCAGCACATGAACAAGTTCGAGGAGATGCGCTCGTGGCTCGAAGAGCGCGGGTACACCGTCCACACGCGCAGGGGCGACGACCGGCTCACTCACGAGGGGCAGGTGCTGGGGTGCAATTACGCCTCCGCGGAGGTCGACGCCGACCAGATACTCTACGTCGGCGGCGGCAAGTTCCACCCGCTCGGCCTGGCGATGGAACACCCCGACAAGACGGTCGTCATCGCCGACCCCGTCAACAACGCCGTCTCCGTGGCGGACACCGAGAAGTTCATGAAACAGCGGTACGCCTCGGTCCACAAGGCGATGGACGCCGAGGAGTGGGGCGTCATCTTCTGTACGAAGATCGGTCAGGGCCGCTGGGAGATCGCCCAGGAGATCGTCGCGGACAACGACGACGCCTACCTGCTGACGATGGACGAGGTCACGCCCGACCGGCTGACGAACTTCGGGCTCGACGCCTACGTCAACACGGGCTGTCCGCGTATCACTACTGACGACGGGCCGCAGTTCAAACAGCCCATGCTCACCCCACAGGAGTACCGCATCGCTATCGGCGAGGAGCCACTCGACGCCCTGGAGTTCGACACGTTCCACGGTACCTGGTAGGACCCGCGGAGGCCCCGACTGCGTGGCTGTCACTGTCCCGGAGACAGTATCAGTCGGGATAATCGGCGGGATACTGTTTTGCCGGGCCGGAACCGAGTCGTCGGGAAGAATGTCCCACAGTCGAGACTGGGTCGGCGGGCCGCCGGGGGAGCCGAACCGATGACCGGTGACCGCCCCTCGTCGTCGACGTACGTGCGAGCGCTCGAACGGAGCGACCCGGTAGTCACCGTACTCTGTGTCACACCCGACGAATCGACGCTCGGGGACCTCGCCGACGGTCTGGAGAGTGCGGACCCGGGGGTCGAAGTGTTCGAGACGCGGACGACCGTCGAAGCCTTCCACGTCCTGGAGGCGGAGGACGTCGGCTGTGTCGTGAGTACGCTCGACCTCGGAGACACCGACGGTCTGGACTTTCTCGCGCAGGTTCGGCAGGCCTACGGCGCCCTCCCGTTCGTGCTGCTGGCCGAGGACGGCTCGGAACCGGTCGCGGCCGAGGCGGTCAACGCGGGCGTCGACGGCTACGTTCCCTACGAGGGTGACCCGGGCCGCTCCGAGTTCGAGACGCTCGTCGACCGCATCGAAACAGTCGTCGACGACTACCGCTCGCATCAGCGCTTCGAGGATGCCACCGAGTTGCTGTTCAGACTGACCGAGTACACCACGGACACGCTGTGGATGTTCACGGGGGACTGGTCGGAGACCGTGGTGATCAACGACGCCTACGAGGACATCTGGGGGCGCTCACAGGCCGGCGTCGTGGCGGATCCGGGCGACTTCCTCGAGGGCGTTCACCCGGCGGACCGGGAACTGGTCAGAGAGAAGATGGCAGTGCTCTCGAGCGGCGAGCCGACGGACCTGGAGTTCCGCGTCGACCCCGGAGACGGCGTCGACTGGGTGAGCGTCCACGCGGAACCGGTCGTGGTCGACGGCGAGGTCGAGTACGTCGCGGGCTACACGCGCGACGTCACCGAGCGACACAAACGGGAGCGGGCCCTCGACGAGTTGCAGGCCGTCGCTCGGGACATGATGAGCGCGGATTCGCGCGCGGAGGTCGCCGATATCACGACGGATGCGACCGAACGGGCCGTCGATTTCTCCATCGCCGCGGTCCGTCTGCTGGACGACGACCGGTTGCGGGTCGCGTCGATGACGAGCGACACCGAATCGCTTCTGAAGGAGGACCTGCCGGCGTACGAACCCGGCGCGGGATTCGTCGGCCGCGCGTTCGAGTCGGGCGAATCACGCATCGTCGACGACCTGGACGAAACCGACCCGGACATCGACTACGGGGAGATATCGAGCGCGATCTGTATCCCGCTCGGGCGACACGGAGTGTTGAGCATCGGGGCCGAACGCGTCGGTCGGTTCGACGAGTCCGACGTCGAGTTCGCGCGCCTGCTGACGCGGCTCACCGAGTCGGCGATCGACCAGGTCGAACGCGAGCGCACGCTGCAAGACCGGACCAGCAAACTCGAGACGTTGCTGAACAACGCGCCGCTGATATTCTACGCCCTCGACCGGGACGGGACGATCGTCGAATCGCGAGGACGCGGGCTCGAGCAACTCGGCCTCGAACCCGATCAGGCCGTCGGACAGACCATCTACGAACTGTACGGGGACGTTCCCGAGGTCCGGAAAGCCGCCGACAGAGCGCTCGACGGGGAGTCGGTGAGCGAAACCGTCTCGGTCGAGGGACAGTGGTTCGAGAACACGTTCGTCCCCGTCTCCGAGCACGGCGAGGTCACCCGCGTGATCGGCGTCGCGTTCGACGTCACGGCCCAGAAGACCGCAGAGCACCAGTTCGCGGCACTGAGCGAATCGGCCATCGCTATCTCGGACAGCGGGACCGAGGCCGACGCGGTCCGCCAGGCCGTCGCCATCGTCAAGACAGTCCTGGGTGACCACACTGTCGTCTACTGGGACCGCGACGACGAGGCCGAGCGCCTGGTCGCGTCGGCGGTCTCGGACCCGACCGGCGCGCTCCGGAGCGGTGACGAAGCCGAACTGGTCCACGGGGCCGACGACCCGGTCTGGCCGTACTTCGAAGCCGGCGAGACGGTCGTCGAGAACGACTTTTCCCCGGGGGACACCGCCGACGGCTCGCCGCTCGAATCGATGATCTTCGCGCCGGTCGGCGACCACGGCCTCCTCACGATCGGCTCGACCGAGTCCGACGCGTTCGAGGAGCGCCACCGCCACCTCACCGGGACGCTCGGCGGGCTGATGCGGTCGACGCTGGACAGGCTGGCGAACGAGCGTGAACTGGAGGCCAGTCGGACCGAACTCGAACGCTCCAACGAGAGTCTCCAGCAGTTCGCGTACGTCGCGTCTCACGACCTCCAGGAGCCACTCAGGATGGTCTCCAGTTACGTCTCGTTGCTGGAGGCCGAGTACGGCGACGCGTTCGACGAGGAGGGCGAAGAGTATCTCTACTACGCCGTCGACGGCGCGACCCGCATGCAGAACATGATCGACGCGCTCTTGCAGTACTCCCGGGTGCACACCCAGGGCGAGGAGTTCGTCGACGTCGACGTCGAGGCTGTCTACGAAGAGACGGTCAGAAGCCTCGGGATGCTCGTCGATGAGACGGACGCGACCGTCCGGGCGGGCGACCTGCCCAGCGTCCACGCCGACCGGAGCCAGGTCGGGCAGTTACTCCAGAACCTGGTGAAAAACGCGGTCGACTACGGCGCGCCCGGAGCGACCGTCGAGGTCGACGGGGTTCGCGAGGACGACCGCGTCCACCTCACCGTCAGCGACGACGGCCCCGGCATCGAGGAGTCCCAGCACGACCGCATCTTCGACATCTTCAAGAGCAACGAGGACGGCACCGGCATCGGGCTGGCGATGTGTCAGCGTATCGCCCACCGCCACGACGGCGACATCTGGGTCGAGTCCGAATCCGGAGCGGGCGCGACTTTCCACGTCACGCTCCCGGCCACCGACGACGTCGACGCGGAGACGCCGTCGACCCCGATGCAGGCGCGGACCGAAACCGACGGAGGACACGAATGACTGATATCGATACACAGGGCGAACCGGTGGAGATCCTCCTCGCGGAGGACAACCCCGGCGACGCCAAACTCACCCGCAAGGCACTCGAACAGGGCAAAGTGATCAACAACCTCCACGTCGTCACCGACGGGGTCGACGCGATGGCCTACCTCCGCCAGGAGGGCGAGTACGCCGACAGACCGCGGCCGGACCTGGTGTTGCTGGACCTCAACATGCCGCGAAAGGACGGCCGCGAGGTCCTCCAGGACATCGAATCCGACGACGACCTGCGCCGCATCCCGGTCGTGGTGATGACCAGTTCCGAGGCCGAGGAGGACATCGTCCAGTCCTACGACCTCCACGCCAACGCCTACGTGACGAAACCGATCGACTTCGACGGGTTCCTCGACGTCGTCGGGAGTCTGGAGGACTTCTGGCTGTCGGTCGTCAAGATGCCACCGGAGTGACACCGTGTCGGACACCGACATCCTGCTGGTCGAGGACAACCCGGGTGACGCGAAACTCGTCGAGCACTACCTGGACAACCCCTCGGTCCAGGCGTTCCTCGGGGAGACACGGTTGACCCACGTCGAGTCCCTGACTGACGCGCGCGAACGCCTCGAATCCGAACAGTACGACGTCGCCTTGCTCGACCTCGGGCTCCCCGAATCGGAGGGTCTCGAGACGGTCCACCGCGTCGAGTCCTTCGACGTCGCCGTGCCGGTGATCGTCCTCACCGGACTCGACGACACCGACGTCGCCGTCGAGGCGATCCAGTCCGGCGCACAGGACTACCTCCCGAAAGAGAACCTCGACGGAGACCTGCTCGCCCGTACGCTTCGCTACGCGGTCGAACGGCACAAACACGAGCGCACCCTCGCCCGCCGCAACGAACAGCTCGATTTCTTCAACAGCATCCTCCGTCACGACATGCAAAACGGGCTGAACGTCGTCATGGGTCGTGCCCAGCTCCTCGAACGGCAGCTCTCGGACCCCGAACACGTCGACTACGCGCGCGACATCTTCGAGTGGAGCCAGTCCATCAGCGACCTCTCGAAGAAGGTCCGGTCGATCCTCGACACCGTCGCCGACGAGGACGGTCCCGCCCGGAAGCCGGTCGACCTGACGCCCGTCGTCACCGAGGAAGCCGCACGGGTCGACGCGATGACCGACCGGGTCGACGTCGTCACGGACGTCCCCGAGAGCGTCAGCGTCCTCGCGAACGACCTCCTCTCCGACGTCGTGGGGAACCTGCTGACCAACGCCGTCGAACACACCGAGGAGTCGACCCGCGTCGAGGTCACCGTCGAGAACGGCGGCCCGTCCGCCCGCCTCCGGGTGAGCGACGACGGCCCCGGCGTGTCCGAGAAGCATCGCGAGGCCGTCTTCGACCGGGGCGAACAGGGCAGCGGGTCGACCGGGTCGGGGTTCGGCCTCTTTTTCGTCTCCTCGATGGTCGACTCCTACGGCGGCGACGTCCGCATCGACGAGAGCGAACACGGCGGTGCGTCGTTCGTCCTCGAACTCCCGCACGCCTGAACGGTCGTCCCCACTCGCCGCCGCCGAATTACTCTCGGGCATTCACAAACGTTTATGGATACGTCGCGAGAATGTCACGGTGTGACACCGTCCGAGGCACGGTCCCTGCCGGTTCACGGGGTGAGACGATGAGTACGAAGACGCGACTCGCACAGCAACTGGCGGTCGTCGCTGGGTTCGAGGACCCGCGCGTCGACCTGGAACAGTACCGAACGCCCCCGGATCTGGCGGCCCACCTGGTCCACACCGCCGACCTCCACGGCGACGTCGAGGACCGGGTCGTCGTCGACCTCGGTACGGGGACGGGGATGCTCGCACTCGGGGCGGTCCTCCGGGGCCCGTCGGCGGTCGTCGGCATCGACCTCGACCCGGGGCCGCTCGAAACCGCCCGCACCAACGAACGCCGCGTCGCCGCCGCGACCGACGTCGAGTGGGTGCTCGGCGACGCGACCACCGCGCCGCTGTGTCCCGACGGGCCGACCACGGTCGTGATGAACCCACCCTTCGGCGCCCAGTCGGGCAACGAGCACGCCGACCGGGGTTTCCTCGCGACCGCCGCCGAGATCGCCGACGTCTCCTACTCCGTCCACAACGCCGGCAGCGAGTCGTTCGTCGAGTCGTTCGCCGCCGACGCGGGCGGCGACGTGACTCACGCCTTCGAGGCCGAACTCGACCTCCCGAGGCAGTTCGACTTCCACGACGACGACTCCAGAGCGGTCACAGTCGAAGTGTTCCGTATCGAGTGGTGAACGCTCGCTTCACTCGCGTTGAGGGGCTGTGCAGGCCACGTTCGACCCGCTCGCTCTCCGAGAGAGCGTCGCTCTCTGGCTGCTCGCGGACCTCGTCTGTCAGTTGTTCTGTCGTGCCCGCGGCACCTGTCGCTGTGCGACCTGGACGCGCGTGTCGTTCCGTATCGCGAACAGCGACCGTTTCGTCCGGTTGAGGGTCAGTCCGCCGACGGTCGTCTCGTTCCAGCGGGCGGGGATCGGCGCCCGGCCGAGCGTCCGATTCCCCCGGTCGACGAGTACGTCGAATCCCGGCCCTGTCGGTCGGATGGAGACGTTGCGACCGGCGACCGTGGGGGCCGCGGTGACGGCGTCGGTGCGGTAGGCCAGTTTGCGTCGTTCGCCCTCGCCCCTGAGATACACCTTGTAGGCCGAGCCGTTGCCCTGGAGCGACCAGCCGTCCCGGGAAGCGTACACCGGTTCCCGCCAGCCGAGGCCGCCGACCCACACTTCGGCGTTTCCGAGGAAGGTCAGTCGCCCCTTCGAGACGGCCTCTATCCAGATCCCACGCCGTTGGCTGAGTACCACCACTCCGCTGGAGCGGACGTTCGAGACTTCCCGGGTGTCGAGGCCGACGTCCCGCCCGAACACCTCGACGGAGAACTCGATCCCCGGGACGTACTGGTTGGGAACGTTCTCGACGTACGTGACGGTGTAGTCACGCACCTCGACGGTCTCGGCTTCCTCCGGGAGGTCGCCCGCGACACTCGCCACCCCGAAGGGCACCGCCGAGACGCTCAGCGCAACCAGCAGGACGACGACGGCCTGCATCGCAGCCCCACGACGGGACGGGAGGTCGACCCGCGAGACCGAGGGAAGCAACGGGCGGTCGGAGGCGGCGACGGCCGAGGCCACGAACGCCGCGAACAGGAAGACGATGGCGGTCCCGACCCCGCGGAAGAGCCCGAACTCGCTGGCGCCGACCGGCCGGTAGATGGCCCAGAGGTTCTCCGAGACGCCAAAGAGTAGCGCCGCGACCCAGAGGTAGAGCGGGTTCGGGCGTTCCCCGCGACGCCGCAGGAAGGCGATCCCGAGGACCGCTCCCAGGAGGATCCCGATGGCGTGGCCCTGGATGGCGACGTCGGCCCACCAGGGCGTGAAGAAGCCGGGCTGGGACTCGCGGGTGATGTAGGGGTAGCGAAACGCCCGGTAGGCCAGACTCACGACGTCGCTGGCGACGAGGCCGACCACGGCCAGCAGGGGGCGAGTCACCATCGCGAACCCGAAGTACGCGAAGACGACGCCCGAGAAGCCGATGACCGGCCCCAGCGAGAAGAAGCCGGTGAACAGACCCGCGACCATACTTCCGACGGGGACGACGAGGATCCGCGCGTAGGGGTTCGTCGACAGCGACGTGAACGACTCCGACCCGCGCTCGGTCGGATAGTGGCCGACCGCGTACTCGACGATGGGGGCGAAGGCGGCCGTCGCGAGCAGGTTCCCGGTGATGTGGCCGACGCCGCTGTGTCCGAAACCGGCGACGAGCATCCCGACGGGGTAGAAGTACGACCACGAGCGATAGGGGATGACGACCGGGTCCCTGGGGTTCGCCCACCCGCCCTGGACGACCCAGTAGACCAGCAAGACGCCGAAGATCGTCAGGAGCGTCCCCCAGGGGACGCCGAGCACGAGTCGCCGTCGGAGGACGTCACCCCACCGTTGCCCGCCCGAGAGGAGCCGGACGACCGCGAGCGACGCCACCACCACCACGACCAGGAACACTCGCTGGAGGAGTTCGAGCGGGAGAGACGACACCCACGCAGCCTGCATATCCGCCCCCTCGGTGCGGGGACAGTTATCCTTGACGCCGCTCGACCCTTCGACCGGGCCGCCATCGTCGGATCGCACCCCCCGCTTCGCTCCTCGCTTCTCGTTTCGGTCCCGTCGGTCGACGACGGTCGGCGAGAGTCCGGAGAGCGTCGAGGCCCGCAGGATTTTCGGTGGTTCGTCTCCATGGTCCGTTCGATGGGAGTACGGCCACCGAGCAACGACGTCGACGACGAACCGGACGTCATCGAGTTCGGCATCGCGGCGCTCGACGCGCGACTGGAGGACGCGAACGTCACGTATCCGATCTCCGCCGCGGAACTCGACGACGAGTACGGCCAGGTCGACGTCCCGTTCGACGCCACCGGCCACACGACTACCCTCCACGAGGCCCTCTCGGATGTCGACCGCGAGGAGTTCGAGACACAGCAGGACCTGCTCAACGCGCTCCACCCCGTCTTCGAGCGCAAGCGCCAGGCAACGTCGAACAGCATCCTCTCGCAACTGCGCGGTCTCGTCCCCTTCTGACCTGCCGACTCCGCCGTCGGTTGCTACTCCCCGCTTCTGTCGAGTCTCGCCCCCAGTCTCTCCAGTCGACAGTCAATCTTCGTCGGCCGCCTCGACAGTCAATCTTCGTCGGGCGAATCGGCCGCCTCGACGACGCCGGGTTCACCGGTCGATCCGACGCCTGCTGCCGGCGGTCCGTCAGCACCGTCTCGACGGTCGGCCCCGTCGTCGCTCTCGAACGAGGACCGGGAGGGCGGGCCACCTTCGCTCAGTCGCTCGGCGAGTTCCTCCAGGCGGCGGGTCTGTTCCCGGTTGACCGTCACCATCATGTCCGAGAGGACGCCGAACATGAGCAACTGGACGCCGAAGAGGATCGCGAAGCTGCCGACCACCGCGATCACCTCGTGTGAGATACTGCGAACGATCCACTCGTAGGCGACGTAGGCACCCAGACCGACCCCGACGAGCGTGCTCGCGATGCCGACGCTCCCGAAGTAAAAGAGGGGGTTGTTGGTCTTGGCCATCCGGTAGAGCGTGAGGATGATGACGGCGCCGTCCCTGAACGGGTGGAGGTTGGTCTCGGAGTCGTCGGGTCGGTTGCGATAGCGGATGGGGACGACCTCCGTGCGGACGTTGTGTTTGACACACTCGACGGCGAGTTCGGTCTCGATGCCGAAGCCGTCCTCGGTGAGCGAGACGCGCTCGATGGCCTCGCGGGTCAGCGCGCGGTAGCCGCTGAGGATGTCGCCGTAGTCGTGGCCGTGAATGAGCCGGAATCCGCGGTTGATGACCCTGTTACCGACTCTGTTGAGTCGCGTGATCGCGCCGGGTTCCATGTCGGCGAAGCGGTCGCCGATGACGTGGTCGGCTCGCCCCGAGAAGATCGGTTCGAGCATCGTCTCGGCGTCCTCCGCCCGGTAGGTCCAGTCGCCGTCGAGCATCAACACCACGGGGGCGTCGGACAGTTCCAGCCCCTCCCTGACGGCCTGGCCTTTCATGTTTCCCTGGCCCTGGCCGGACTGCTGGACGACGCGGGCGCCGGCGTCGCGAGCGATCTCCTGTGTTCCGTCGTTCGAATCGCCGTCGACCACGAGGACGTTCTCGAATCCCTCCTCGCGAAAGGAGGTGACGACGTCGCCGATGGTCTCGGCCTCGTCGTAGGTCGGGATCAGCACGCAGACCTTCTCGTGGTCGACCATCGGTCGCGATACGCCCCTCCCCGGGAAAAGTTTCGTGGTCCGGTCGCACTGTGACCGGCGCGGCCTCGTCCCAATATCGTCCCGTCATCGTCCCCGTCCCCGCCTCTGCCTCGTTCCCAGGCTGTGGCAATCCCCGCCCGGATTTTTAACCCGGCGCCGGCTACCGTCACCCATGGAGGTCCCAGTGAACCGACTCGGCGTCCTCGGGATACTCGGTATCGCAGGCGTCTGGACGAACGAGCCCGCACTGTACGCCCTGTTCGCGCTGTTCGTACTGTTCGCGAGCGACCGGACAGTGACGCTTCCGGTGGGAGACGCGAACGGGACGCGCTGAACCCGCTCGACTTGATTTTCGGCGCGCGCTGTCTCGCGCTTTCATACGCGAGGATGAAACCGCGCGAGGGACGAGCAACGCAGGCCGAAGGCCGAGCAGCGCGAGAGGCTGGGGAGGTGTGAGGTATACAACAGTGCTCGAATCCATCGGTGTCTGCGTGACCGCTCTCGTGATCGCGAGATGGAAGCCTTCGACGGGCTCGCGGCCGCTGAGCGGGATATTCTCGCTCGGACAGCCGCACCGCGCCGCACCGAACTCGCGAGAATAGGGCCCGCTCAGGCGACTACACTCGCTACGCTCGCCGAAAGACGTCGCTTCGCTCGTCTTTCGAGCCCTCGCTCACTGCGTTCGCGAGGACGCCGCGAGCCCGCCTCACGGGTCGTTTTCCCGTTCGGCCAGTGGCGCGTCGCGCCACGCACGCCTCGCCCTTCCAGTCCGCCAGGGAAGGTGTTTGTAGCACCGGCCATCGGACATTCCACGTCGAGACAGCCTGTGTGACGAATATGATCCCTGGCGGACTGAAAGGGCGAGGGTCGCTCGCGTGCAGTTTAGTCGCCTCAGCGACCCCTATCCGCGCGAGTGCGGCGCGGTGCGGTTGCCCGAGCGGGGATATGTCGCTGAGCGACCGCGAGCGGCCCGAGGGCTTTCATCGCAGCACGTCGAGGGCGGTTGCGGTCGATCTCACTGTCACAGCTAGCGCGCGGCCCGAGGGCTTTCAACCGACACTGCGAGAAACGATCGGAACCGTCTCGAATGCGTCGAGAGGTCGAAAGGGTCGAAAAACCGTTCTAACAGCCCACACCGAAGGGGAACGCGAAACTCACTGGAGAGACTCTCCCCGGAACTCTCGAACCGCGACCAACACACCTAGTCGTCAGCGCGCTGCTCGGAGAGGTGCTCCCACACTTCCGCACAGCCACAGCCGTCTTCGACGTCCGCCAGGTGGTCGTCGTCGGCTTCGTCTGCTCGTGCCATAGTTACTCAGTTCGTGAGTAACTTTCCGGCGTGATAAATACTTTTCGGGGGGCTTTTGGTCAGGCCCGAAGAACGCGAACTACATGAGCGGCGACGCGTCGGCGTGGTTCGACCGGTTGGGGCTGACCGAGTACGAGGCGACCGCGCTGGAGGAACTCCTCACGCTCGGCCGGACGACCGCGCCGAACCTCGCGGAGGCGACGGGCATCCCGAAGGCCCGCATCTACGGCGTCCTCGAATCGCTCTCGGACAGGGGGTTCATCAAGGTCATCCCGGGGCGACCCAAGGAGTACCAGCCCAAAGCGCCGGGCGAGATCCTCGACCGCGCCGTCGAGAACCACCGTCAGGACTACCAGGCCTTTGCCGACGCCGTCGACGACTTTCGGGGGGAGTTCCTCGCCGAGTTCGAACCCCGCTTCGAGGAGGCAAGCGGTGACATCCGCCCCGCCGAGGAGCTGTTCCACGTCGTCGACGTGGGCGAACCGAGCGAGCGCGAGACCCGCCGGATATATCGGGAGGCCGACGAGCAGGTCTGGGTCGTCACCAAGAGTTTCGAGTACTTCGACTCGGTCGAGTCGGCGTTCGCGGACGCCATCGACCGCGGCGTCGACGTCTCGGTGCTCATGCTCGACCCCAGCCACCTCTCGACGGACCCCCGGGACGAACCCGCGATCCAGCGCGACATCGTCGAGCGCATCACGGCCGAGTACCCCTCCGTCGACGTTCGCTTCTCGACCGAGAAACTCCCCTTCCGGGGCAACGTCGCCGACCCGAGCATGGACTACGAGACCGGGACCGCCATCCTCGTCGTCGAGGAAGAGGAGGTCCCCAACCACATGCGACAGGCCGCGATCACCGACAACGGCGCCTTCGTCGCCGGACTCAAGCGTTACGTCGACCTCATCTGGGACTACGAGAGCCGCTCCTGGGGCGAAGTCCGGGACGACTGACCCGTGTTCCCGACCGGTCGACCGTGTGCCGCGGTACCGTGGCCTGCAGTTGATTTATCCGTACTGGGGCCCTAAATTAGGTGTGAGCGATACATCGGGGCGCCGGAACCTCCGGATGCCCAACGACGACGAACTGTTTGCCGTCGTCACGCAACACGACGGCGGCAACCACGTTCGAGTACAGTGCGAAGACGGCAAGGACCGGATGGGCCGGATCCCTGGCCGCATGAAGTACCGCACCTGGATCGAGGAGGGCGACGTCGTCCTCGTCGAACCGTGGGACTGGCAGGACGAGAAGGCCAACATCGAGTGGCGCTACACCAGCCAGGACGCGGAACAGCTGCGCGAAGAAGGCCACATCGACTGAGACTGATTTTCGACCGAGCGCGCCCGTGGGCGAAATCCCTCAGAGACGTATCACAGTTCGTTGTTCAGAGACGTGTCGTGGTTCGTCGAGACGTGTCGCGGCCCAGTCGTCGGTGAACAGCATTTTTCCTCTCTCGGCCGGACAGTCCCGACGAGATGGGGATCCCAGGGTCCACACCGCCGACCGAACACTTCGTCCGGGAGTACGAGCACGCGGTCGTCTACGGCGACTTCGAGGGCGATCAGGTCCTCCACGAGGGCGGACTCCGCGTCCTGGCCAACGGCTGGGTCGAACTCGGGACCGGCCGGCTCATCTCCCCCGACGCCGTCCACCACGTCGACCCGCAACCTGACGAGGTCGGATAGCGTCTCTGCCGGACCGACCGTCTGTTAAACCCTTTGTGAGTGTAACGCTGGTTTCGTGTCGTTGGTTCCTGGAAGAAAGTCCTCTCTTCGACAGCACCGCACTCGTCGGTATGCGATGAAAGCCCTCGGGCCGCTGGCGGTCGCTCAGCGACATATCTGCACTCTCAGCACCGCCCGCGCAGATAGAGGTCGCTGAGACGACTCCGCTTCCGATGGTCGCCGCCACCGCCCCTCGCCCTTTCAGTCCGCCAGGGAGGATCTGGTTTCACAGGCAGTCTCGACGTGGAACGTTCGGGAGCCGGCCTCACAAACATCTTCCTGGCGGACTGGAAGGGCGAGGCGTGCGTGGCGCCACGCGCCACTTGCCGAACGGGGAGGAACGAGCCGTGAGGCGCGCTCGCGTTCATCTAGTCGCCTCAGCGGCCCCTATCCGAGCGAACGCAGTGAGCGAGGATATGTCGCTGAGCGACCGCGAGCTGCGAGGCGCCACGCGCCTCTATTGCGAGCGAGGAGCGCAGCGACTCGCGAGCGCGCCGAGGGCTTCCATCCCACGATCACGATCGCGGTTGCAGTGACTCTATCCATTCAAATTGGTAACTTCTCACCCTGAACCTAACCGGCCGAAGCGGTCCGAAAGCGGACTCGAAATCCGGCCGACTCACTCACCACCCTCTTCGTCGTCACTCCCCCGAGAGAAACACGGTGCCGTCCTCGAGACGAACCCGTCGACCCACGTCGACCAGAATCGTGCGACGCGGTCGACAGTGGTATACGCGCGCCCGGAAAAGCAGGTATGTGGATCCTGACACAGTCCGCCGAGAGTGGGCCGACCGGACGGGGACGTACTCCCCGGAATTTTACGCCCACCTCGGGCCGAACAAGACGAGCGAGGCACTCCGTACGACGCTCAGCGAGCGCGTCGGGACGGACGCCAGCGTCCTCGAACTGGGCTGTAGCTCCGGACGACATCTCGCACATCTCGCCGAGGCGGGGTTCTCTGACCTCCACGGCGTCGAGGTCAACGCCGACGCTTTCGACGTGATGGCCGAGGCGTTCCCCGACCTCCACGCCCGGGGCGAGTTCTATCACGACACCATCGAAACGGTCCTCCCCACCTTCGACGACGGGGCGTTCGACGCGGTGTTCAGCGTCGAGACGCTCCAGCACGTCCACCCCGAGAGCGAGTGGGTGTTCGGCGACGTCGCCCGCGTCACCGGGGACACGCTCGTCACCGTCGAGAACGAAGAGGGGGCCGAGGGCGCTGACGTGGACGACGACGCCGACGTCAACTACGTCGACGGGGAGTTCCCGCTGTACTACCGGAACTGGGGACGTGTCTTCACCGAGCGAGGCATGGTCGAAGTCGCCGCTGGCGCCGAAGGCGAGCGTGACATCAGACGCGTGTTCCGCCAGCCGGGTACGGCCCAGTAATCGCAGTAACCGGTAGCTCGCCGGCCGCTCCGCTACGGACTCACTCCAGTTCGCGACTGTAGTTGTCGAGCAGCGCCGACGGCGCGCCGACGCGCTGTTTCAGCGAGTTGCGCGTCGTCGCGACCAGGACGACGACGGTCGCCAGGTAGGGGTACATCGCCATCACCTGCGGGTTCGTCAGGAGTTCGACGGTCGGGTTGATCAGGCCCGCCAGCGGCGCGTCCGCGCCGAGCGCGAGGTCCAGCCCCTGCGAGCGGAGGATGAGCGCCTCGATGCCGCCGAAGAGATAGGCGCCGACCAGGGCCCGCCACGGGCGCCACTGCGCGAAGATGACCAGGGCGATGGCGATCCACCCGCGACCGGCGACCATCCCCGTCGTCCAGAGCTTCGAGAACGCCAGCGAGAGGTGGGCACCGGCCGCGCCCGCGAAGGCACCGCCGAGGATGACACAGAGATAGCGAACAGTAAAGACCGGTACGCCCATCGTGTCCGCGGCCTCGGGGTCGTCGCCGACGGCCGTCACCTCCAGGCCGAGGTTCGTCCGGAAGAGGAAGTAGCCGACGACGGGCACGAACATGATAGCCAGGTAGTCCGTCGGCGTGTTCCGGAAGAGTGCGGTGCCGACTACCGGCAGGTCGACGAGGAACTCCCCCACGATGGGGAACGTGACCGTGTCGAAGCCGTCGATGTCCTCGCTGATCCACGCCTGCCCGAAGTACGTCGTCAGACCGGTTCCCAGAAGCGTGAGCATCACGCCGCTGATCACCTGGTCGGCCTTCAGGCTGATACAGAGCACGGCGTGGATGGTGGCGAAGGCAGCCCCCGCCAGCGTCCCGACGGCGAAGCCGAGCCAGGGCGACCCCGTCACGACCGTCGTCGCGAATCCACAGAGCGCGCCGACGAGCATCATCCCCTCGACGCCGAGGTTCAGGACGCCACCGCGCTCGCTGATGATCTCGCCCATCGCCGCCAGGAGTAGCGGCGTCCCCGCCCGCACCGTCGCGTCGAGCAACCCCGCGAGAAAGCCCACCATTCAGGCCTCCCCCGCGAAGACGCCAGTCATTTCAGGCCTCCCCCGCGGCCGTCGGCCCGGCCGGTTCGTCTCTGTCCTCGCGCTCGATGCCGATACGATAGCGCTTGAAGAACTCCGCCGTGATCAGAAAGAGGATGACGAGCGCCTGGATCACCTCGACGATGGCCGCGGGCACGTCGAAGGCCAGTTCCATGCTCGACCCGCCGACGACGAGTATCGCGAAGAAGAGGCCGGCGAGAAAGACCCTGAGCGCGCCCCGGCGCCCCAGCAGCGCGATGGGGATCGCGGTGAAGCCGTAGCCCGGCGAGAACTCCGGACGCAGGCGCCCCTGGATACCGGCAATCTCGATGATCCCGGCCATCCCCGCCAGCACCCCGCCGGCGACGAGGACGAACACGTAGACCCACTCGACGTCGATGCCCGCCCCCTCGGCGGCGTCGGCGTTCGAACCCGTCACCGTGACCTCGTAGCCCGTCTCGGTCCGCCGGACCAGATAGCGGATGGCGACAGTCGCCAGGATCGCGACGAGCACCCCGACGTGGATACGACTGTAGTCGGGCAGCAGGTTCCCGATGGCGGGCAACTGCGCCGCGCCCGGGAGCGTCTCGCTGACGGGGAAGTTCCCCTGGCCGCCCTTCATCGGCCCGCGGACGAGATACCCCGCGAGTTCGACGCCGACGAACGTCAGCATGAGCGTGACGATGATCTCGTTGACTCCTCGGCGGGCGCGCAGGAGACCCGGAATCAGTCCCCAGAGCCCGCCCGCGACGCCCGCACCGACGAGCATCACCGGGACAACGAGAAATCCCGGACCGTCCACGTTGAGCCCGATCCAGGTCCCGGCGATGGCACCGAGATAGAGCTGTCCCTCCGCGCCGACGTTCCAGAGCCCGGCCCGCAGCGGGAGGTAGACGGCGAGCCCGGTGAGGACGAGCGGCACCGCCCGCAGGAGCACCTCGGTGATGCCAAAGGGCGTCGTGAGCGTGTCGACGAACATCGTCCCGTAGGCGGCGACCGGATTCACCCCGAGCGCCAGCAACGCGACGCCGCTGACCACGAGCGCCGCGGCCACGGTGAAGAGGGGCGTCCCGTAGGCCAGCCAGGCGGGCACCCGCTCGCGGGCCGATACGTCGAGTTCGTAGCCGCCTACCATGCCGATCCCCCGGGCCGGAACACGGTCGGCGGCCCGACGCTTCCCGGCGTTTCAGTCATCGGTGTGTCCCTCCGCAGTGGCTGTCGATTCGTCGCCTGCACCCGCGATTTCCGCGTCCGCCGCGTCCGCCAGCGCCGGGTCCTCGACGGAGCCGCCCATCCAGAGCCCGACTGTCTCGCGGTCGGCTTCCTCGGGGGTGGTCTCGGCGACGATCTCCCCGTCCGAGAGCACGAGGATGCGGTCGCTCAGCGCGAACACCTCGTCCAGATTTTCGGAGACGAGCACGACGCCGGTCCCCTCGGCGCGCTGGTCGAGGATGGCCTCCCGGAGGAACTCGACGGCGCCGACGTCGACGCCCCGCGTGGGCTGGTGTGCGACGAGCACGTCGGGGTCGCGGCTCAGTTCCCGCGCGAGGACGAGCTTCTGGAGGTTGCCCCCCGAGAGGTCGCCCGCGGGCGTCGTGCGGACGTCGCGAACGCCGCGGACGTCGAACTCGTCCACGAGTCGCTCGGCGCGTTCGGCGGCAGCGTCGTAGTCGAGGCGCCCCCAGTGGCTGTCCTCGCGATAGCTCTTGAGCATCAGGTTGTGTAAGACGGGTAACTCGGGGGCGGTCGCGTCGGCGAGTCGGTCCTCCGGGACGTAGGAGACCCCCGCGTCGAGAAACGCACGAGGCCCCTCGCCCGTCAGATCCCGACCGCCGACGGTGACCGACCCGGCGACGGGCCGGCGGACGCCGACGAGCGACTCGGCGAGGTCGACCTGGCCGTTGCCGCTGACGCCGGCGATCCCGACGATCTCTCCCGAGCGCACGGCGATGTCGAGATCCGAGAGCACCTCGAACCCGCGCTCGTCTTCCGTTTCGAGTCCCTCCGCCGCCAGCACTTGCTCGCCGACCTCGGTGCTCGGCCTGTCGACGTCGAAGAGGACGTCCCGGCCGACCATCATCCGCGCGAGGTCGTTCTCGGTCACGTCGTCGGTGTCGACCGTCTCGACGCGCTTTCCGTCGCGCAGTACCGACACGCGGTCTGTGACGCGCGTCACTTCGTCGAGTTTGTGCGTGATGAAGATGACCGTGATACCGCGCTCGGTGAGCCGTTCGAGCGTTTCGAACAGTCGCTCGGCGTCGTCGGGCGCGAGCACGGCCGTCGGTTCGTCGAGGACGAGCAACTCGACGTCGCGAAAGAGTGCCTTGAGGATCTCGACGCGCTGGCGCTCGCCGACGTCGAGTTCCCAGACCGGTGCTTCCGGTTCGACGTCGAGGCCGTACTCCTCGGTCAGGTCGTGGAGTCGCTCCGTGGGGGCGTCCATGTCCAGCGTGAGCGCGTCCAGGAGTCCGTTCAGGACGGGGACCTTCGCCAGTTTGCCCAGCGCTCCGTCGTCGTTTCGAACCGTCGACGCCTGCGTCCGGTCGCCCAACACGACGTTCTCGGCGACGGTCAATCTGGGGATCAACATGAAGTGCTGGTGGACCATCCCCACACCGCCGGCGATGGCGTCGGCCGGCGAGTCGGGGTCGAGTCTCTCGCCGTCGAGTGTGATCGTCCCCGCGTCGGGTTCGTAGAGTCCGTAGAGGATGTTCATCAGCGTCGACTTGCCGGCGCCGTTCTCGCCGAGCAGGCCGTGGATCTCCCCCCGCCGGACCGTCAGGTCGATATCGTCGTTCGCGACGACACCCGGAAACGTCTTCCGGACCCCCGAGAGCTCCAGGTACGCGTCCGATTCGGCGGGTGGCAACTTGCACGGGTCAAGCGGGGGACCTGTAATAACGTCTTCTGTCTGCGCCGGCGTGACCAGGTCGACGACGTTCACTTCTTCCCCGTTTTCGATTTAATATCCTTAATGTATTCCCGGGTATCTATACGAACGTTCGGATTATTTCCGCTTCGTGGCGTTCGGTTTCGGAAACTCTACGGAGATATCGGTAGCGTTACGTAGGGGGACCGCAACCCCCCGCACGTACATGACGGACGAGGGGCGACGGCGACGCGTTTCGCGACGTACTACGATCAAGGCGATGGGCGGACTTGGCACGGCCGGCCTGGCGGGTCTCGCCGGCTGTACGGGCGACGGTGGTGACGGTAGCGACGGTGGTGACGGTAGCGACGGTGGTGACGGTAGCGACGGCGGAGACGGTGGCGACGGGAGCGGTGACGGTGCTGACGGCAGTGACGGTGACAGCGACTCCGGGTCGACCGACACGTCCTCTGGGATGGACACGGTGAGCGCCGCCTGGATCTACATCACCGAACCGGGCGACATGGGCTGGTCGTGGGCCCACGACCAGGGGCGGAAGGCGGCCGCCGAGACGTTCGACTGGCTGGAGACGGACACGGCCGAAGCGGTCCAGCCCGCCGACGCGGAGCGCACCATCCGGGACCTCACCAACAACGGCCACGACGTCGTCTTCGCGACGAGTTTCGAGTACCAGGACCCGATGTACAGCGTCGCGGAGAACAACCCGGAGGTCGTCTACGAACACTGTTCGGGCTACCGCACGCGCGAGAACATGGGCCGATACTTCGGCCGGATCGACCAGGCGCGGTACCTGGCTGGCGTCGCCGCGGGGCTGGTCACCGAGGCGAACACGCTGGGGTACGTCGCGGCGTTCCCCATCTCGGAGGTCATCCGCGGTATCAACGCGTTCACGCTGGGTGCGGCCAGCGTCAACGCGAACGTCTCGACGAAGGTCCGCTGGACGAACAGCTGGTTCGACCCCCAGACCGAACGCGAGGCGGCGAACAACCTCATCGACGAGGGCGTCGACGTGATGGCTCAACACCAGGACTCCACGGCGGCGGTCCAGGCGGCCGCCGAGGCTGACATCTGGGCGACCGGCTACAACGCGCCGATGCAGGAGTTCGCCGAGGACAACTACCTCACCTCACCGATCTGGCACTGGGAAGTGTTCTACGAGCCGACCCTCGAAGCGGTCAGGAACGGCAACTGGGAACCGGACTTCTCCTACCAGGGGCTCGAGAGCGGCCTCGTCGACATCGACGACTGGGGGCCAGAGGTGCCTGACGACGTAAAAAGCGAGGTCGAGAGCCTGCGCGGCGACATCGAGTCCGGCGACCTGGACATCTGGGCGGAGTCGAAGTTCGCCGACGCCGACGTCTCGACGCGCTTCCAGGACATGGGCAGTTTCGTCGAGCAGGTCGAAGGGAGCGTCCCCGATAGCTAATCCGGGGCAGATTCATACGGATCCGGAATCGATATTAGGTACGATGGCCTCGTCCTCAACATCGAGTGACGAACTCGCCACAGCGGTCGGTCGGTACGCTCTCGGGGAGATTTCGCTCGGGAAGGCCGCCGAGGAGGCGGACATGACTCGCTGGGAATTCGAGGCGGTGCTCGAAGACACCGGATTCACGGCGCTGTACGGCCCCCGAACGGACGACCAGCTTGCGGACGAGATAGACGTCGCACGCGAGTTCGACCCGACCGACCTTCGATAGCTCTTTGACCCTCTCCTCGTATCCCGGCACATGCACCGTCTCCGACGCTCCGTTGAGGAGGCCCCGATCATCGACAAGGACGGCTACTCCTATCTCGTCCACCCGCTCAGCAACTGCGTGCCGACGCTCGACCCCGAACTCCTCCGCGAGGTCGTCGTCCGTATCATCAGGCGCGCCGAACTCGAAAACGTCGACAAGATCGTCACCCCCGAGGCGATGGGCATCCACCTCTCGACGGCCGTCTCGCTGATGACCGACATCCCGCTGGTCGTCATCCGCAAGCGCTCCTACGGACTGGAAGGCGAAGTCTCCCTCTCGAAGTCGACCGGCTACTCCGAGGGTGAGATGTACATCAACGACGTCGACGCCGGCGACCGCGTCCTCTTGCTCGACGACCTCCTCTCGACGGGTGGCACGATGCGGGCTATCGTCCAGGCGCTCGACGACATCGGCGCCGACATCGTCGACATCGTCGTCGCAATCCGGAAAGTCGGCGGCGAGGACGCGCTGGCGGGCATCGACCACCCCGTCCAGACGCTCATCGACATCGAGGTCGGCGACGGCGAGGTCGAGATCGTCTCCGGGTCGGGGAGCGGCGGGACCGATTGACCGGCGAGCGTCCCGGTCACCCGCGCATGAGTCGCATCACCTCGTCGACGACGTCCGGTTCGACGGCGACGACGTATCGCTTGCCGGCGGTCAGCGTCGTGTCGGGCCGGGCGATCCGCTCGCCGTCGTCGTCCGAGATGACGAGCGCCCCGGTCGGGAAGTTGATATCGGTGAGTTGCCTGCCCGCGGCGGGAGCGTCCTCGGCGACGCGAACCTCCATGATGTCCAGCGTCCCGGTCACGTCGGCCAGCGTCTGGACGTCCGAGCCGACGATCTCGTTGACGGCGACGCGCGCGCCCGCTCGCTCGGGGTAGAGGACGGCGTCGACGAACCGGGTGTAGGCCTCGCCACTCGCTCGCTCGATCCGGGCGACGGTCCGTATCCCGGGGGCGAGTTCCTTCGCGGCCAGACAGACCGCGAGATTCAGGCCGGTCTCGCCGGTCAGCGCCGCGACAACGTCGGCGCCCGCCACGTCAGCCTGTTCGAGCATCTCGGGGTTGGTCGCGTCGCCCTCGATGACGGTCGCGATCCACGCCTCCGAGACGTCCTCGCAGACGTCCTCGTCACGTTCGATTATCGTTACGTCGTGGCCGCGGTCTGCGAGGAGTTCGGCGGTCTGAAACCCGACGCGACCCCCGCCCGCGACGATGACTTGCAGGTCCTGTGTCATGGTTCAATCGTCCTCCGCGTCCGCGATGTGGTCCCCGGGTCCGGCGTCCAGTCGCGATTCGGAGGCTGTATCCCCGCGAACGACGCCGAAGTACGCCAGTGCGCCCAGCACGATCCAGCCCACGCTCAGGCCGAGCGCGAGCGGGTCGGTCCGGACGAGATAGACGACCAGCACGCCCGTCAACACGAGGTTCAGCAGGATTCCCATCACTGGTGGGACCGGGTAGTACGGCATCTCGTAGGGCCGGCGCATGTCCGGGCGTTCGCGTCGGAGCCGGATCACAGCGCCGTTGACGACGATAAAGGACAGCAGGAAGAACAGACTCGACATGTTCCCCGCGCTCTCGGTCGGCAGCACGACCGACGCGAGCATCACGACCGCACTGGCGACGATGGCGACGAACGGCGTCCCGAACCGGTGGTGGATACGACCGATCGACGACAGGAGTTGCCCCTCCCGCCCCATCGAGAACGCAACCCGCGAGGAGGCGATGACGACGGCGTTCAGCGCGGTCAGCGTCGAGAAGACCGCTCCGAAGACGATGACGGCCCCGCCGTTCTGGATGACCGGGAGGTTCGCTGGCATGAACTCCGTCGCGGCCTGTGCGATACCGGCCTCACCCGCGTCGGCCAGTCCCTGTGCGCCGAGTGTCCCGATCGCGACGCTGACGACGGCGAGGTAGACCAGGACCGTCACCGCGAGGCTGACGAAGATCGCTTTGGGGATGTTCTCCCGGGGGTTCTCGACCTCCTCGGTCACCGTCGTGATGAGGTCGTAGCCCTCGAAGGCGATGAACGTCAGCCCCATCGCGGGCAGTATCGCGGTGGCGGTCTTCCCCTCGGGGAACAGCGGCTGGAACTCGGCGGTCGAGAACATCGGCGAGAGCGCACCGAAGGCGACGAACACGACGAGGATGGAGACCTTGATGATCGTGAAGACCGTCTCGACGCTCCCGCTGGCTGCCGTCGAGACCGCGTTGAGACTCACCAGTCCGAGGACGGCGACGAACGCGAGGCCGACCGAGACCGGCACGGCCGCGTCGACGACGGGGAGTGCGAGTGCGCCGACCTCGTCGGGCGGCGGGACGACCCCGTAGACGTGGAGGAGTTCGAGGAAGTTCGGCGCGAACCCGAGCGCGTAGAGCGCGCCGGCGATCATGTACGCGAACCAGAGCATCCAGCCCATCAGAAACGAGGAGAAGTCATCGAACACCTCGCGGACGAACGCGTACCCGCCGCCGCTCTTGGGGATCGCCGAGGCGAGTTCGGCGTAGGAGAGGCCGGTAAACGCCGTGACGACGCCGTTGAGCGCGAATACCAGTATCGCCGCCGGGCCCGCGATCTCCGCGGCGAGTCCGGTGAGGACGAAGATACCTGCACCGATCATCGCACCCATACCGATCATCGTCGCGTCGAGCAGGCCGAGTTCCGCTTCCGGCGAGCGTTCGCCGTGGCTGCTCATCGCTTCCTCCCTGCCGCTCGTCGGTGGTCGTGCCCCGAACTGCCCCTTCGTCGCTGGCCGCGCCCCGGTCCGGCCCTCCGTCGCAGTTCTGTGACCGGCCCCGACGAATCGGTCGGTCGCCCGCGATACATACAGTTTTCGACCGGACCCCCATCTATTTCAAAGATGGGGGGAGACCCCGCGACGCGAGAAGATTACCGGGGGATTAGTGGGCCGTGTTCGTCTTCGGTGAGGGCGGACCGCCGGGTGAGTTCGCGACGCCTGGCGCTCACACAGTCGTCGCCATCATCACTTCGTCGACGTGGTCGTCGTCGAACTTGTAGTGGTTCGCACGGACGGCCTCGGTCTCCCAGCCGTGGTCTTCGAGGAACTCGATGCCGCGCTCGTTGGTCGCCGGGATGGAGTTGTAGATCTTCTCGATGCCGTGGTCTCTCGCCCACTCGACACCCCTGTCGAGGAGTTCGCTCCCGATGGTCTGTCCGCGGTACTCCTCCAGGACGCCCACGGTGAGTTCGGCCGTGTGGGACAGTTTCTCGGTCTCGTTGACGTCGATGTGGACCCACCCGACGACCTCGCCGTCGACCGTGGCGACGAAGAACACGCGCGATTCGAGTTCGTTGTGCCGGAGGAGTACCTCCTCGTGGTCGACGACGTCCGCGACCGTCTCGGCGTCGACGTAGGTGCCGTCGCCGATGGACTCGCGGATCACGCCGACGAGACCGGTCAGGTCCTCCTCGCGGGCCTGCCGGATGCGGACCTCGACACCCGCCGAGCGGAACTCCGTCTCGGCGTCGTCCTCGTAGGCGATGCGGAGTTGCCCCTCCGATTCCTCGAGGACGCCGTCGCGCTTGAGGATCGCGGCGTGGTGGCCGAACGCGCGCGGTTCCATGTTGAGTGACTGGCGCACCCGCTCGGGTTCGACCGAGCCGTGGCGCTCGACGTAGTCGTAGATGTCGCGCCGGTCGTCGTGGTCGAACTCCAGCGTCTCCGTGAGCTGCATGAGGTGTGGTATCACCCCACTCTACTTAACGGTTGTTCACGGATCGGGTCAGGTACAGGAACTTGGCCGGCGAGCGTCGAACGGGCCCACTCGCGTCAGCCGTCGGACCGGCCGTCTTCCGTCCGGGTCGGCCAGCTACTGCCGGGACCCGGTTCGTCGCGGTCGGGGACGCCGGTCAGGACGCGCGCCACGTCGACGACGTTGTGGGTGTCGATCAGCGCCTCGGCGGCCTCGCGGACGGTGAAGTCGGCGTCGTAGTCCACGCCGTAACAGGCGGTGTAGAGTTCGAGGTAGGTGTTCATCGCGCCCTCGAGGTCGGCGAATTCGTCGGTGTCGAAGCGGTCCCACTCGCCCGACCGGGCGTCGACGTAGACGGCGACGGTCTCGCCGAAGCCCTCCCGGAGGAATCGGACCGCGCGCTCCTCGTCGGGCGGGTCGGCCGGCGGCTCGAAGGCCTCACGGTCGGCCCGTGCGTCGGCGGCCAGCGTCTCGATGCGGTCGCGGTAGGGGGATGGCATGACTGAGCGAACGTGACGGCGTGAAAACGGGAATCGGCGACTCAGCCCTGTTTGTACTCGACGCCCTTGCCGCCCCGCGGGTGCGTCCAGTCCGTGTCGGCGACGACGGCACAGGTGCCACACTCGACGCAGGGCTGGGTGTCGAGACTGACGACGTGTTCCTCGCTGCCGTTCGAGCCGACGTACTCGTCGCGGTAACAGCCGCCGCCGAAGTCCTTCGCGCTGACCGGACAGGCCGTCACCGCGGTGCCGCTGGCGGCGAAGGAGTTGTCGCGCAACTCGATGTGGGGGTTGCCCTCGTCGATGTCGTAGGTCAGGTCGCCGATGCGGTCGTCGAGTTCGGGCGGTTCGATCGTGTTCTCGCCCGCGACCGGCGCGCCGAGTTCCTCGGCTATCACGGTGGGGACGGTCACGTATCCCATCTTCGTGTCGGGCAACATCCCCATGAGGAACGGGGAGTTGAACATTCGCTGGAGGCTGTCGCCCATCGCGCCGACCACGGCGCGACCGACGGCGGAGTCGGCGACCGCGTTCGTCACCGACGCGACCGGTTCGGCCTCGCCGAGTTTGCCCAGCGTCTTGTAGCGCGTCGGCCGGAGTTTGTCCATGACGCCCTCGTTTTCGAGTTTGTGCTCGTAGCGGGCGCCGGCCTCGGAGGCGTCTCCCCGCGAACGGGCGTCGACGAAGGCCTCCGCCGCGAGCGCGCCCGCCGTGACGGCGTGGTTCATCCCCTTGATGATCGGGCCCTGGGCCTGCATCTGCCCAGCGGCGTCGCCCACGAGCAGGAGTCGGTCGCGGTGGGGTGACGGATGCGCCACCTTCTTCGAGTCGGGGACGAGCTTCGCGCTGTACTCCAGTTCGTTGTACTCGTCGCCGAGCCACTCGGCCATCAGCGGATGGGTCAGGAGGTTGTCGAGCAGCTCCTGGGGCTCGTAGCGCTCCTCGGCGATGGAATCGAGGTGGAAGACGGTCCCGATCGACAGCGAGTCCTCGTTCGTGTAGAGGAACCCGCCGCCACGGGCGTTCTCGAAGAGGTCGCCCGAGAACAGGTGGGCGACGCCCTCGCCCTCGTCGACGTTGAACCGCTCCTCGATGGCGCCGTCGGGCATGTCGACGACGGCCTTGACGCCCTGGAACCACTCCTCGGGTTCTTCCCAGTCCATCAGGCCGGCGTCGCGGGCGAGTTCGGAGTTGACGCCGTCGGCGCCGACGATCACGTCGGCCCGGATGGGGTCGAGTTCGTCGCAGGTGACGCCGACGATGCGTCCGCCCTCCCGGAGGAGGCCGTTGACGCGGACGTCCGTGAGGAGGCCGCCGCCCGTCTCGCGAGTCATCTCGTGGACGCGTTCGGCGAGCCAGGAGTCCATCGGCCGCCGGAGGACCGAGTCGGCCCACTCCGTGTCGTGGGTGTGCAACCCGTGCAGGTCGAAGGTCTTGACGTTCCGTCCGGAGACGTTGTGGATGTAGTGTTCGGTGACGTCCCGTTCGGTGGCCTCCTCGCGGAAGTCGGGGAACAGATCGTCGATAGTGTAGGGCGAGGACTCCTCGGCGTAGATGAGCCCCCCGGAGACGTTCTTCGACCCGGCGTCGACGCCGCGTTCGAGTACCAGCGTTTCCACTCCGTTGCGTGCGAGCGTCGCGGCCGCGGCGGCGCCACCCGGTCCGGCGCCTACCACGACCGCCTCGTAGTGTTCGTAGTCGTCGGTCATCGTTGGATATCGGCTGTGTCTGCGTCGGCGTTCACTGCTCTGTCTGCGTGTCGCGCGTTCTCCGCGCGTTCGACGGGCGGTGCGGTCATCAGTCGTCGCTCGCCTCCGCGAGTGCTGCCGCCAGTTCGCCCTCCTCTACTGCCTGTGTCAGCCTGGGGAGTACCTCGAAGAGGTCGCCCTGGACGTAGTAGTCCGAGAAGTCCCGGATGTCGGCGTCGGGGTCCGTGTTGATCGCGATGATCGTGTCGGACTCGTCCATGCCGACCTTGTGCTGGATGGCGCCCGAGATGCCCGCCGCGATGTAGACGTCGGGTTCGACGACCTGGCCGGACTCGCCGATCTGGCGGTCCTCGCCGATGTACTGCTCGACGTGGCCGTCGAAACTGTACGAGGAAGTAATCACGCCACGGGAGAGGCCGAACGCCGCGTCGTCGAACGCGTCGACGAGGTCCAGACCGAGTTCGATCCCTTCGGTGGGGTCGTCCTGTATCCCCCGACCCATCGCGACGACGACGTCGTGACCGGTCAGGTCGATACCGCTGTCGAGGGTGTCGTACTCGGTGACGGCGACGGCGAACCAGTCCTCGTCCAGTTCCATCCGGTACTCGACGACCTCGCCCTCGCGTTCCTCGTCGGCCTCGGGGATCTCGAAACTCCCCGGGATGACCGACGCGCCCTGCGGGTGGAAGTCCCGGAAGGGCTTGTCGATACAGAGGATGGTGGAGTACTCGAAGCCCGAGAAGTCCGGACGCTTCATGTGCAGGATGCGCTCGAACTCCTTGCTGTCGCCGGGCACGCCCGTCTTTGCAGGATTCGAGATCATCGCGTTCTCGATGTACAGGCCCGAACAGTCGCTCGCGAGCCCGGAGTCGAGTTCGCCCTGCACCAGCGCCGAGAGGTCCCGGCCGTTGTTCGTCGCGGGGAACAGCGTGTAGCGAGGCTCGTCGTAGTCCTTCCAGTCGACGTCCTCGTGGCCCTCGCTGGCGAGCTGGCCGCCCGCGCGGGCCATGTCGACGAAGATCTCCGTGTAGGGCTTGTGTCGGAACCGCCCGAGACGGTGGTCTTCCAGATAGACGACCCTGTCGGCGCCGTAGGCGAGGACTTCGTCGGTGAGGTCGCCGACTTCCTCGCCGATGAGGACTGCCACGACGTCCTCTTCGGTGCCGTCCTCGGCGCCGCCGTACCCGGTGGTCGTCTCGTCGCCCGCGCCGCTCGTCTCGCCGGGCGAGGCGTTGTACCCGTCCATCATCTCGCGGGCCTTGCCGAGCATCTCGCGGGAGACGTCGATGAGTTCGCCGTGCTGGGTCTCGCAGTAGACCCACATGTCACGGTAGACGCCGTCCTCCATGCTCTCGATCCACTGCTTGTCGGCGGTCGGGTGGTCGAGGTCCGGGTGTTTCTCCTCGGGCGGGACGTACTCGAGTTCGACGTCGTCCTCGTCGTCGCCGCCGGTGACGGCCTCGATCTGGCTCTCGATGCGGCTCTTCGCGGTCTTGCGGTCCTGACCGGCTTTCTCCTGTTCGAGCAGGCTCTCCAGTACCTCGACGTCCTCGATGTCGCGGACGGCGTTGGCCAGGTCCGCGACGGTCATCTCCGAGAGGTCGATGTCCTCGGCCACGACGTCCTCATCTTCGGCCTCGACTTTCTCGAGGCGGTCCTCGATGAGCGTCTTGACGGGGGCGCGGTCCTCGCCGCCCTCCTCGAGTTCGAGCATCTCGCGCAACTCGTCGGCGTCGTCGACGTCTTTGATCTTCGGACCGAGTTCGGCGATCTCGAGTTCGGTGGGGTCTATCTCTGGCATCGTCAGTCACCTGCCGCGTACGGCGTGAGTTCGTCGACGAGCTCTTCCATGGCCGCCTCGTCGTCGGGGTCGACCGGCGTCGCCTCCCGCTCGGAAGGTGCCTTCGGGATGGGGTCGACGCCCGCGACGATGGTCGGCGACCCGTCGAGGCCGATGTAGTCGGGGTCGAGGTTCAGGTCGGCGTGGTTCCACATCGAGAAGCGGTCCCAGTCGGTGGGTTCTTTCTCCGAGTCGTCGGCGAGGTACTCTCCGAACTCGTCGGCCCGGTCCTGGGTCACCTCGCGCAGGTCCTTGTGCTTGAGGCGGTGTTCCGCGCGGTAGTAGGACGCCTCGAACTCCGGATCCGTGACGATGAACGCCGGCAGGGGCGCTTCGACGGTCTCGATCTCGTCGGCCTCGGCCTCGACCAGTCGTTTGGCACGGACGACCTCCTCGTCGGGGTCGACGTCGAGCGAGATGACGTGCGTGATCAGCGGCATGTCCAGGCACCACTCGGTCTGGGGACCTGTGTGGCCGGTCTCCCCGTCGGCGGTCTTGAACCCCGCGAAGACGAGGTCGGGTTCCTCCTCCAGGTTGTTGATGCCGGTCGCGGCGGTCATGGCGGTCGCCCAGGTGTCCGCAGCGCCCATCTCGCGGTCCGAGAGGAGGTACAGGTCGTCGGCGTAGACGTCTCTCATGCCCTCCTGGAGTACCTCCATGTAGCCGGGCGGACCCATGCTCATCAGGGAGACCGTCCCGCTGTGGCGGACTTTGGTCTGGAGCGCCGCCCGCAGGGCGTACTTGTCGTTTGGATTCATCACCGTCGGGGTCTTCCCGCGCTCCAGGTGGCCGTCCTCGTCGAAGGAAACCTGCCCCTCCCTGAAGTCAGGTACCCCTTTCGTCAGTACGACACTACGCATTGCTATCACGTCCCATATGTTCGAAACGCGGTGCGGCGAATGCGTAAGCTTTTCGTCCGCCGAATATTCGGAGGTGTGACGCGTCTCAGGAGTGTGACGGGCGAGGCGATCGACCGGCCGGTCCGAGCGGTCGAAACGAGGCCGTACTCGCGCGGTTCACCGGCAGTCTCGGTGCGAGGAGAAGGTGTCGTTCGTGCGTCAGATGCGGCCGGCGCGACCGGGGTCGACGTCGATCGCGTCGACGGGGCAGACGTCGACACAGAGCATGCAGTCGATGCACTGGTCCTCGTGAGCCGGGTCGGCCTTGATCTCGCTCTCGGGGTGGCCGGGCGTGTCGACCCACTCGAAGACGTCGACGGGGCAGTCCTCCAGGCAGGCGCCGTCGGCGAGACAGATGTCGAAGTCCACGGCGACGTGGGTCCCGTGGATCCCCAGCGTCTCGGGTTCTTCGACCGGGCCCCACACGTTGTGGCCGTCGTGTTCCTCTACGATCTCGCGGTTGTCCTCGAACGCCGGATCGATAGCCATCGGTGTCATCACGTCTCACGCCTGCACACGTAAACTTTGCCCCGATCGGCCTGTCCGACCGCCCGAGGGGAACGGTCCGGGCGGACCTCCCGCTGTCGAGGGGTAACCCTGCGGGCGGCGGGTCGACGACGCGTCCGGACGCTCGTGCTCACGAGGTGAGGATGGTGTTGTTCGTGAGCGTGTTTATCGCCCGGCGGAGTCGCTCGGTGACGGCCTGGTCGGAGATGCCGAGTTCCTCGGCGAGTTCGACGGTCGTACACGTGCGCGGGATGTCGTAGTAGCCGCGTTCGACGGCGAGGACGAGCGCCTCGCGCTGGCGGTCGGTCAGCCCGAACCACGGGCCCTGGCCGGGCTCGCTCGGGTTGTACACCCGTCGAACCTCGAAAGAGATGCCGTTATCCTGGCACCTGTCCTGGAAGGTCGACATCGCGTCCCGGGAGGGAAATCGCAGTTCGAGTTGCCAGCTGTCGCTCGTCCCGGTCGCGCTCAACACGTAGGCGTCGACGCTGCGGATCGTCCGGAAGACGGAGTCGTTCTCGGCAGCCCAGTCGGCGGTGTACAGCATCCTGTCGTCGTAGGAGTCGACCACCTCGATGGCGTCGACAGCCGACTCCCGGAGCACACGCTCCTCGAAACTCGCGAAGTCCGCGTTGTAGACCCAGAAGTACGGAACCGCCCGCCCACCTGCGGGGACGAACGACTCCAGCTCCGCGGTCGCCGGCGGTGTGAGTTCCATGACGCGTCCCAACTCGAAATCAGCCGCGGGAATACTTATCTCAGCGATGACGCTCATATCCCACCGTCCCCGTCGATAGTACACGACAGAAGAAAGCAGATTACCATGACACATCATGCAGGTCGAACAGGCCCGCTGTCACGTCTGTACGAAAGGGTTTCTAAATGTATATACATTTTGGGGAGACACGTCGTCGTCGCTTTGACCAGCGCGTAAAGTGTCGGCCCGGAAACCGATCGGGGACGCCGGGGGAGGTCCCGTGACCGGTCCCGGCCAGAGGGAGCCACGAGACCGGCACAGTCCATCGGAGGCAGTCGGCACGGACGTGGCCGTGAGGTCAGTCAGAACGACCGGAGTGTGGGTGTAGGCAGTCAGAACGACCGGAGTGTGGGTGTAGGCAGTCAGGAGTCGATGCTGACGTTGATCTCGTTGTCGGTGACGTGCAGGTACGTGATGTACTGCGCACCGGAGGCTTCACTGTAGCGGAGCACGCCCGACGACTGGGTTTCGACGATACGACTCGACCCACCACCGGTACCGCCGGAGAGACACTCGCTGTTACCGGGGCCGTCCTTGACGGTGAGTTCGTAGTTGAGACCCACCCGTTCCATGTAGTGGTTGACGACGTAGTTCATGGTGTGGTTGCCGGTGTTCTCCGCGAAGGTCATCGGACCGTCGACTGAGGGGTGGTCGTCGAGCGTCATCGAGGACGGGACGTAGCGGTCGTCGATGTGGGAACCGAAACACCACTTGTTGTCCGACCCCGAACTGACGTAGATATCCTGATAGGTGAGGTTCGTCTCGACGCTCGTGAAGTCGACCTCGACCTCCGTGTTCGAACAGTCGACGTCGAACGCCGTGGTGTCGCTCGGGTCGATGCTGTCGTTTTGCCACTCGTGAGAGACGTCGGTCGTCGAATTGTAGTAGTAGACGCTGAAGTCGATGTACCCGCTGTAGCCGCCGTTGCACTTGTCCTCGAACTCGATGTGCATCTCGAACTCGTCGCCACCCTGCGTGCTGTAGAGGGACCACTGGCCGTTGTTGAAGTCCTTGTTGTCGCCCTTGAGCGTGAGGCTGAAGTCGCTTATCGGATGGTCCTCGCCGAAGCCGCTCACTTCGAGGGAGTTGCCCTCCAGGGGCATGTCGAACTCGCCCGGTGCGCCACCGATGGATTTCAGTTTGACCTTGACCGTCCGGTTTCCGTCGAAGACGGTCACGTTACCCTGGGTCCGCTGGCGGAAGTACGTCGCCCACCCCTGATAGTAGTCGCTCCTGACGAAGACCGAAACTTCCCCGTTGCGGATCGGGTTCAGGTACTGCCGACTCGACGCCGGTACCGGGTAGGTCTCGGAGGCGTCGGGGTAGACTTTCCCCGCGCGGGTCTCACCGGTGATCCGGGCGGTCACGCTGCCTGCCCCGCTCGCGTTGCCGTCGACGCGGACCACCGGGAGTGTCAGCGTGGCCCCGCGGTAGTGAAACTCGGGTGGCGAGACGATGCGTGCCTCACCCTCGGCGTCGAGACGCCAGACGCCCCCGCCCTGGTAGGCGAGTTCCCGCTCGCCGTTCTCGTAGACGACCGACCCGAGCGTCTCGTTGTACAGCTCCACCGACGGCTCGCCGGACTCCCACTCGCTGTGTCTGATCGCGAGGTACCCCTCGGTCGGTCGCGTCTCGAAGACGCCGCTGTCCTGCCCGAAGGAGACCGACTGGGCGCCGGACTCGCCGAGCGCGACCATCGCCGCCCGGGAGTCGAACAGCGTCATCGTGTGTTCGGCCCGCTGGGTCTCCGCGGTGTCCTGTGCGTCGCTCAGTGCCATCCCGCCGGTCACGAGGACGACCGTCGTCCCCGCCAGTATCATCGCGAAGATCAGCACGTAGCTCAACGGTCCTGCCTGTCCGCGGCTTCTGCTCGCCCCCCGGCGTTCGGCCGTCTGCCTCATCTCTTCACGCTTGGACTGCACGGTGCATAAGCCGACTGCATCAATTATCGACTGTGATACTCGCGGTCGTTCCGGGTCCGAAACTCGTCGGTCGGCCGGGACGACGGACACCCGGGAACGACAGCCGACCGGGAGTAGAAACCGTTTAATGTGCGAGCGCCGAGGTTCGGGTGGGAACGCACGACCGCAAATCTGACTCGCCCCGTGTTTGCGGGGCTCGGGATTGCGGCCGTGTTCGCGCCGGAGAGGCGCATCGCGGCGCCGCCGTCAGGCGGACAGCGGTACGTAGCGTTCCAACCAACACATGGCACGAATGCACACACGCCGCCGTGGCTCGTCCGATTCGGACAAGCCGGCGGCAACGGAACCACCGGAGTGGAGCGACGTAGACGAGGACGCGATAGAAGAGCGAGTCGTCGAACTCGCCGAGGCTGGTCACAGCCCCAGCGAGATCGGCGTGAAACTCCGCGACGAGGGCGTTGCCGGGACCCCGGTCCCGGACGTCTCGCTCGCGACCGGCAAGAAGGTCACCGAGATCTTGGAGGAGAACAACGCCGACCCCGAGATCCCCGAAGACCTCCGTAATCTGATGGAGCGGGCGGTTCGCCTGCGCGAGCACATGGACGAGAACCCCGGCGACCACCAGAACAAGCGGGCGCTCCAGAACGCGGAGTCGAAGATCCGTCGACTCGTCGACTACTACCGCGGCGACGAACTCGACGAGGAGTTCACCTACAGCTACGACGTCGCCGTCGACCTGCTCGAGTAAGGGATGTCGACCACCGGGCCCGAGCGAACGGACGCGGGCGAGCCCACCGCCAGTGACGTCGCTGGCCGCGTCGACGAGGCCGGTTTCGTCCGGATCGTCGGCGCGACAACCGGCGACGGGCTGGCAGCGGGGGCGGTCCTCGCCCGGACGCTCGCGGCGCTCGACCGGCCGTTCCAGGTCAGCCTCGCGCCGCTGGCGGCCGACGCGGCCCGGGCCACGGACGCCGACTGCACGGTCGCCGTCGGACGCCGGGACGCGAGTGCCGACCTGCACCTGCCCGGGACGGCGCGTCCCGCCAGCGAGACGGCCTTCGCCGTCGCCCGCGAACTCGGTGTGACCGGCTCGGGCGGTGCGGACCCCGGCCCGGCCGGACCGGACGGACCAGAATCCGGCTCGGCCGGCCCGGACCTCCTCGGGCTCGCACTCGCCGGCGTCCACGCGGACGGTCGCGTCGCCGACAGCGACGTCGCCGAGCGTGCGACCGAATCGGGCTTCGAGCGCCGACCCGGCCTCGCGGTGCCGACGACCGACCTGGCCGACGGACTGGCACACTCGACGCTGGTCCACCTGCCGGTGTCGGGCGACCGTGAGGCGGCCGCGGACCTGCTCGCCGAGTTCGACCTCTCCAGTGACGCGACGGACCTCGACGAGGAAGCGCGGCGCAGACTCGCGTCGCTGGTCGCCCTCGAGACGGTCGGTGACGACGACGTCCCGCCGCGCGGTGGCGAGGCCGTCGAGCGGGTCTGTCGCCCCTTCGCGGGTGGCCCCGCCGATACCGGCCCCGAGCAGGCGGTCGGGACGGTCGGTGGCTACGCGGACGTCCTCGACGCCGTGGCCCGCGAGCGACCCGGGACCGGCATCGCGCTGGCGCTGGGCCAGGACGTCCTCGACGACGCGGTCGAAGCCTGGCGGGCCCACGCCGGCCGGGCCCACGCTGCAGTCCGGGACGCCGACACCGGCCGGTACGACGGGCTGTTCGTCGCGCGCCCGCCCGACCCCGACGCACCGGTCGGGACCGTCGCGCGACTGGCCCACGCCTATCGCTCGCCCGAGCCGGTCACGCTGGCCGCGGTCGACGGGACCGCCGCCGTGGTGGCCGACGACCGCGACCTCGACTCGATAGTGCGGACGGCCGCACAGCGCCTCGACGGCACCGGCGAAGCGACCGGGACGGTCGGTCGTGCCCGCTTCGACGCCGAGGCCAGCGCGTTCGTCGCGGCGACGAGGGAGGCCCTGGCATGACCGACGCTGAGGGATCCGCATCGGCAGGGAGCAGACGCGCGACGATCACGACGACCCACGCCGACGCGGCCACGGCCGAACGGGTTGCGGCGGCGCTCAGGCCGGACAACACGGCGGAGATGACGACCCGGACGGAGGGCGAGCGCGTGGTCACGACGGTCGCGCGCGAGGATACCGGCGGCCTGCGCTCGACGGTTGACGACTACGTCGTCAACGCGACGGTGGCAGCACAGCTCACGACCGACAGCGATAGCGACACAGACGCGACACACAGCGACAACGATACATCATGAGTGACCGATCGGTTTCACGACGCAGAGAACAGAAACAGTGGTACACCCTGGTCGCCCCGGAGCAGTTCGACCGGGAAGAACTGGGCGAGACCATCGCGGAGGAGTCGGACCAGGTCCTCGGGCGGACCATCGAGACGACGCTCGGCGACCTGCGCGACGACGCCAGCGAGAACAACACCAAGCTCACCTTCAAGGTCAACGAGGTGGCCTCCGACTCGGCGTACACCGAGTTCGTCAAACACGAGCTGACGCGGGACTACCTGCGCTCGCTCGTCCGCCGGGGCTCCTCGAAGGTCGAGGCCTACATCACCGTCCTCACGGAGGACGACTACCGCGTGCAGATCCAGCCGGTGGCGCTCACCACGAAGAGCGCCGACGAGAGCCAGGAGAAGGCCATCCGCCGGACGATGATCGACCTCGTCGAGGAGTCGGCCCGCGACCGCACCTACGCCGACCTCATCGACAGCGTCGTCGAGGGTCGGCTCTCCTCGGCCATCTACAACGAAGCCAAGACGATCTACCCGCTTCGCCGCGTCGAGATCCAGAAGGCGACGCTCGAAGCCCGGCCCGCGGAAGTCGCAGCAGAAGAGGAAGCCGCCGTCGACGTCGACGAGGAAGACGTCGAAGCGGCCGACTGACGACGTTTCGACGCTACGATTGCCGTTCGAGCGGACTGTCGGAGTTATCGTGACGAGTTTTTGCGAAGCACGGTCGCGCTTCGGTAGCGAACTACTCCAGCTCTGCTTCGTTCATTCCGTGGCCGTCGATTCGACGACAGTCACGCTACCGACCATCCCCTGGGGTTCGTGCGGGATGCAGTAGTAGCCGTACTCGCCGGGCACCTCGAAGGTGTGGCGGTACTCCTCGGTAGCCGGGATCGACCCCTGTGTGCCGCTCGTCCAGCCGCTCTCGGCGGCCGACTGGGACTCGAACCCCCCCGAGGCGAAAAAGTCGGCGTCGTCGGGGATCCCGTCCTCGTAGGCCGTGACGGTGTGGGCGTGGGAACTCGTGTTCCGCCAGACGACCGTCTCGCCGACGTCGACGGTGATCGCGCCCGGCGTAAAATCCGCAGTCGTCATGCCGACGTCGTACTCGGTCGGCGTCCCGCTGCTCCCGCCCACGGAACACCCCGCGAGCGCCGTCGTCGCGACGGTCCCGAGACCCGTCGCCAGGAAGGCTCGGCGGTCCATACCGGCGCTTGGCACCCCCCCGGCATATGCCACTCGATCCTCACCCGGGGACCGCCCTCTCGGCGCTGTGATCGGCTGAACCGCCCGGTCGTCGACCGTGGTAACGTTATGTAACAGTCCGTTACGACTCGTTACAATACGTAACGCTTAGGCCACTCACCGAGAGACGACGTCGTATGTCCGAGCCAGTTCGGATCCGCGACGAGGACCACGAGGCGATCGCAGCGGCCCAGGAAGTGCTGGGACTCCCGTTCCCCGAGGTCGTCCACCTCGCACTCAACACGGACGTCCTGAAGGGGAGTCCGGCACAGAACGGCCGGCGGGCGGTTCAGTACTACTACACGTACATCGTCCAGGAGTACGACGACGTCCACGAGGTGCCGGTCGAGGACCTGACGCTGGACAGCGCCGACCAGGCGAAAGCGGGCCTGACGATCGGCGCCGAAAAGCACAAAAACAGACAGAGGGTGGACGCGTAGGTCGGTCCGTGCAGGACCGTGGGTCGGGCGGTGCTGTCGGTCAGGAGAAACGTTGATATCTCCTCGGCCCCGACGTACGAGTATGCGACTGTCGCCCGACTGGTCCCTCCGGGCACGCATGCTCCTGGCACTGGGCGGGATGGCCCTCCTCTACGCCGCGTTCGTCGGCGTCGCCGCGACGTGGGCGATGGCCGAACTCGGGAACGCGGGCATCCTGCTCGTCGCCGGGGTCGCAGCCGTGCTCGTCTACTGCCAGTACCGGTACGCGCCGACGGCGGCGCTGAAGACGCTCGACGCCGAGCGCGTCGACGAGGCCGACTACCCCGACCTCCACGCGCGCGTCGGTCGTCTCGCCAGCCAGGCTGACGTCCCCAAACCGGACGTGGCGGTCGCCCCGCAGTCGGCACCCAACGCCTTCGCGACGGCACGCGGGCAGGACCACGCCGTCGTCGCCGTCACCGAGGGGCTCCTCGATACCGTCGAGGGCGAGGAACTCGACGCGGTGCTCGCCCACGAGATCGCCCACATCCAGCACCGCGACGCGCTCGTCATGTCGGTGGTCACGTTCCTCGTGACCGTCGGCGCGCTGGTCGTCCGCAACTTCTGGTGGTTCGGCGACGGGGGCGGTGACGGTGGTGGGGGCGGTGGCGGCGACGGCGGTCAGCCGTGGTTTCTGATCTTCGTCGCCGTCTCGTTGCTCGCGTGGGTCGGCGGCTACCTGCTCACGCGACTCATCAGCCGCCAGCGCGAGTTCGCGGCCGACCGCGGCGCCGCGGCGCTGACCGGCGAACCCGGCGCGATGGCCGGTGCGATCGAGACAATCTCCCGCGGGATGGCGGCCACCCCCGAGGACGACCTGCGCGAACACGCCGAGTTGAACGCGCTCTTTCTCGTCCCGGCCGACACCAAGTCCCGCCTCGCGGACGTGATGGCGACCCACCCCGACCCCGAACGACGGATCGAGCGTCTCTCCGAGCTGGCGGGCGAGTTCGAACGGGAGTGAGTCGTTCCCCGGCGGCCTGGAGGGCCGACGACGGCTGGGACAGCCCAGTGACGGCCGGGACGCCCCGACGACGGCCGGCGCACCACGGCCCGCGAATGAAAACGCCTTTGCCCCGGAGAACCGCACAGTATCGTATGAGCAACGGGGACGACGATTCCGAGGTGGCGGACGAAGAATCCGCAGCCGACGGCCCAGACGAACCCGAGACCGACGGCGAGGAGACGGCGCTGTCGGCCGACACGCTGGACGAGCGCCTGAACCAGGCCGACGAGGACCTGGACGCCGCCGAGACGGAAGCGGACCTCGACGCGGTCGAGGCCGACCTCGACTCGCTCGAAGAGGACATCGAGGCGGCGGACCTGCCCGAACCCGACGAGGACGAGGACGACGAGGACGCCGAAGACCCGCGCGCGGAGTTCGAAGACCGGCTCGCGGACCTGCGCGACCGGCTCGAAGACCAGCGCGGGCCCTACGCCGAGGACGTCACGGCGTCGGTCGAGGAGACGGGTTCGACGATAGCGGACACGCGCTGGACCGAGGACGGCCTCCCCGACGTCGTCGACGCCGTCGAGACGTTCCTCGCGACGGTCGGGGACGAACTCGGCGAGTCGTTCGCCGCCGAGGGCGAGGACGCCGACGCGCTGGCCGCGGCCCTCGACGAGGCCGCCGAGGCCATCGAGAGCGCCGACCTCGACCCCGACGAGGATACCGAGACCATCGAAGCACTCCTCGAAGCCACGGAGGAACTCACAGACGACGTCGAGGCCGCCGAGGAGTGGGACGACCTCACCGTGCGCCAGCAACTCGACGCCCAGGGCTTCTACGACGTGCTCGAATCGGAGAACCGCAAGGACTTCCCGCCCGAGTGGAACGCGATCAAGGTCTACGAGAAGTTGGGCGAACCCGAACCCATCCTGCTGGGCCTGGAGACGTTCGATTCGGACTTCATGGAGGAGAACATCCTCGACACCCTGATCCGGATGGCCCCCGAGGAGGCCTTCGATGCGATCCACCAGCGCGCCCAGAAACGCAACAAGAAACCCGTACAGATCCTCGGGAAGATCGGCGACGACCGGGCCTGCGAGACGCTCCACGACTTCATCGACGGCGACGGCGACCCCGCACTCCAGAAGATCACCCTGCGCGCGCTCGGCGAGATCGGCAGCGAGGAGTCGACCCAGCCGGTCGCGAACCGCCTCGATGCCGACAACTACGAGGTCCGGAGTGCCGCCGCGCGGGCGCTCGGACTGCTCGGTGACACCCGGGCTATCGAACCCCTGGCGGACGTGCTCGAAGACGACGAGGCCGACGAGGTGCGAGCGAGTGCCGCGTGGGCGCTCAACCAGATCGGCACCGAACGGGCGCTGGAAGTCCTCACGGAGTACACAGACGACCGCGCCTACATCGTCCAGGCTGAAGCCGGCAAGGCGGTCTGACTCGTCACCTCTCGTTTTTCGCCAGCCCCCGAACCCCCCGTTCTTCGCCTGTCCCCGAACTTTATATCCGAACCCGCGACCAGCGACGGCCGTGTCACGCCCCGTGCTCCGGATCGTGCTCGCGGTCGTCCTCGCGGTCGCTCCCGCGCTCGCGTTCGCCTCTGCCCCCGTCGCTGGCGTCGGGTCCGCCGGCAGCGTCGCGTCTGCGAACGACGCCACGTCTGCCGGCAGCGTCGCGTCCGGGGCCGTCGCAGATGCAGGATCCGTCACTCCGGAGTCGACGAACGGGACCGACGACGTGGCGATAGTCGCCGTCTATCCCAACCCGGTCGCGGACGAGGACCGCGGCGAGTTCGTCGTCCTCGATCTGCCCGCGTCGGACGTCACGTATCGACTCGACGACGGGGAAGATGCGGTCAACGTCTCCGGAACGGGCCGCGTCGCCGTCACCGGCGCGCCGGCACTCGTCCGGAACCTGACCGACACGCGCGTCGTCGGTGTCGAGGGGATGCCCTCGCTGGCCAACGGCGGCGAGCAGTTGCGGCTCACCCTGGTCAACGAGACGGTCGCGACGGCGCGCTATCGAGACGCGCCGGAGGGCGAACGCGGCCGGTTCGACGACCGCGGCGTCGTCACCTGGGAGGCCATCGGCCGAACGGACCGCCCTGTGGTGACCGGTGCCGGTGGGAACGCTACCGCCTTCGTCCTGCCCGACTCGCCTGGGACCGTCGTCGAGACGTTGCGCGGGGCCGACGACCGGATCCTGCTCGCGGGGTACACGTTCACCTCCCGGCGAGTCGCCCGGGCGCTCGAACGGGCCGCCGCTCGCGGCGTGACGGTGCGCGTCCTGCTGGAGGGCAAGCCCGTCGACGGGCTCTCCGGACGCGAGGCCCGCCTCCTCGACTCGCTGGTCGAACGCGGCGTCACCGTCGAACTGCTCGGCGGGCCCCGGGACCGCTACGCGTTCCACCACGCGAAGTATGCGGTGGTCGACGGCCGGGCGCTGGTGCTGACGGAGAACTGGAAGCCGTCCGGGACCGGTGGCCACGCCAGTCGTGGCTGGGGCGTTCGTCTCACCCAGCCGGAGGTCGTCGCCGGTCTCGTGGCCACCTTCCGCGCCGATGCCGACTGGGCCGGCGTCGAGGACTGGCGACGGTTCCGTCGCGGGCGGTCGTTCACGACGCGGTCGGTCGCCAACGGCACCTATCCGCGCCACCACGAGCCCGCAACGTTACCGGTCGAGCGAACCGAACTGGTCGTCGCGCCCGACAACGCGGGACGCGCGGTCACGGCCATGCTCGACAGCGCGACCGAGTCGGTCGACGTGATCCAGGTGAGCATCGACGGGCCCGACGACCGGTTCCTGCGGGCGACGGTGCGTGCAGCACGGCGCGGGGTCGAAGTACGAGTGCTCCTGAGCAGTGCGTGGTACGTCCGCGAGGACAACCGCCGCATCGTCGAGCGGTTGCGCGAGCGCGCCGAGAACGAGGGGCTGTCTCTCCGGGCGAAACTCGCCGACCCCGGCGGTCGCTACGAGAAGATCCACGCCAAGGGCGTCCTCGTCGACGGCGACCAGGCCCTCGTCGGGAGCCTCAACTGGAACAGCGAGTCCGTCCGTCAGAATCGAGAAGTGATGGTCCTCCTGGAGGGCGAGCGGATCGCCGGCTACTACCGGGAGGTCTTCGCGGCCGACTGGTCTGCGGGCGGGGGTGGTCCGGGTTCGGGAGCGGGGTCGCTTCCTCTCGGGTCGATCGTGGCAGTCGTGGGTGTCGTCGCCCTCGCGGTGCTCGTCGTTCGACGGGTCGAGTTCGGGTCGAAGACGGGTGTTGGGCCGGAGTGACTGGTTCTGTCGAAGCGCTGTGTGTCTCCGGAGCCTGGACCCTGGACCTGGCGCTGGGCCGTCGAGACGTGAGTCAGTTCACAACAGGGTCCCGCCTCTCGCAGTTCGAGGGCAGTATGTCGACATCCTCATCTCCCGGGCGGTCCAAGAGGCGGTACAGACACATGGATCTGGGCGTCGCCGACAAGCGATTGCCGCGCGTCGCAGCGACCCTCCTGCTGGCAGTGGGGGGACTGGCGCTCCTGTCGAGCGTCGCTGTCTTCTTCGTCACTCCACCACCGGGCGTTGCCGACTCACTGCCGACCAACTACCGGGCCCTGCTGGCAACGCTGGCGGTTTTCGGCGGGGCCGCACACGTCGTCGCTGGCCTGTGGGTGCGCCAGCGTCGTCCGCTCTTCCGGATCGCGGCGGCCACGCTCGTCGGGATGGTGCTCCTCCAGGTGAGCGCGCCGGTCGATATCCTCGTCCTCGTCGTCCTCGCCGTCAGCCGCGACGAGTTCGAGGACGGCGACTGGTAGCTGTCACGACACCGTTTCCGTGGAGTCTAGCGTGGGACCGACGGTCACCGAGCAGTTCCACTCGGACCCATCGAGATTGTTGGAGAGTGTGTCCGGGTCGCAGCGACCCGGTATCGGCGCGTACCGATAAATCCCTACAACAATCAGTATCAGTCGTCGGCACCCGCTGGGTCGTCGCGGTCCATCGGGACGCCGTGGGCTTCGAGTTCGTCTTCGTTGTCGCCGATGCCGGTCGTGACGATCATCCGCATGCCCTGGCGGACGCTCATGTCCGTCTCGTGGATCTGCGAGGCCGGGAGCATCACGAGTCGGCCGGCCGTCGGGTTCGGACTGTTGGGCAAGAACACCGAGTAGGCCTGGTCGCCGACGACGTCGTCGATGGCCGCCCGTCCCTCGCTGGTCACGAGCCCGATCGAGTAGACGTCCTCGCGGGGGTACTCGACGAGGACGACGCTCTCGTACTCGGTGTCGCGGTCGACCAGCGACGTGGCCGTCTGCTTGATGGCCGCGTAGATGGTGCTCACCAGCGGGACGAAGTTGACAGTCCTGCCCAGATTGCCGAAGAGGTGGCGACCGACGGACCACTGCGCGACCGCGCCGATCACGGTGAGCGTCGCGACGATGATGAGGACGGCGACGACCTGTGCGAGCACTTCGACGTTGCCGGTGTAGTTGGCGAGTCGGGTCCCGGCGACCAGCGGGTTGATGAACTGTAGCGACCAGTTGACGAGGATCCGCAGGATGTACAGCGTGATGGCCAGCGGTGCGACCAGGATCAGCCCGGCCACGAAACTGTCTTTCACGCGCTGGAGTGGGCCCATACCCTCCGGAAGTCGGGAGCGATGAAAAACGCTGTGGCGGCCACTATCCCACGTCTTCAGTCGGATCCGTTCTCGCCACTGGCCACTGTTGGGCCGTGCCAGTACTGTCGGACTGTGCTACCCTCGCGACCGGGACCGGAGTTGCCGGAGTCCCGCCAGCCCGCCGCGCGCGACGAGTCGCACCGGCCGCACCGCCCGGTACACCGGCGCGAGCGAGTCGGGGAGGTCGACGCTCTCGACGTCCCCTTCGCTCGGGATCGTCGCGACCCGCGTCGCGTACACCAGCCTGTCCGACCAGGTGTCGAGCGCGCGCCACTGGTAGCTGTGTTGCTCGCTGTCGCTCGGTGGCGTCGCCGTTCCCTCCCGCAGTCGTTCGACGACTTCGTTTCCGAGGACCGCGACCGTCGGGTCGGCCTCGATAGCGTGGGCGACGTCGGCCGGGAGCGTGACGTCGAAGACCGCGCGGGCGAGCCAGTAGCCCAGACGGACGTGTCGCCGACAGCCGAGCTCGGTCGCCCGCTCGGAGACGCGTTCGAAGGGGACGCTGTCGGCAGCGAGCAGCGTCGCGAGGTCGTGGACCCAGGTCAGTCTGTACCAGCAGTGTTTCGTGCCGTGGACCGCGACGACGACGACACGGTCGGCGGGCTGGAGGGCCGGTACTGTTCGCCCGCAACAGTCGCACCCAGAACAATTGAAAAAACGACTTACTTAAATCTCACACGGCGAACGTTGCGTTCGTCGAACGGCAGCAGTCGGTACCAGCTACGTCTCTCTCCCTCTGTTAATATATGGTGTCGCCAGCGCTGTACTCGGCTGATATAGTGGAAATTCGACAGACTGTGAGAGGCGTGAGCGCGCTCAGAGCCCGTGGTCTGCACACCCCTCACAACGCGCGCGAAGAGACCGTTACGTCCTGTCGTCGAACGCCCATACGCCGTCGAACAACGACCGGAGCATCTCGATCGTCTCGTCATCGTGAGCACCGGGGTCGAGGTGAAAGTGTGCCATCGCGTCGGTCTCGGTCAGGCGCTCGGTCACGACGTGGAGAAATCTGAACGCCTGGTCCAGTTCCACGTACTGGAGCAGGGTTGTGATAGAATCGAAACAGAAGACGATCTGCCGGTCTTCGACGTCGTCGGCGAGTTCCTCTAGGCACTCGGTGACGCGCACGCCGAGTCTAGTCAGGTTCTCCGGCGAGAAGATCCCACTGGTCGTGACGTCCACGTCGTCTCGATCGATGTCGTCACCGGATTTCTGGAAGGCGTCCATCTGACGGGCCGAGGCGTCAACGTTCACGAACGACGCGTGTTCGGGCAGGTTCCCGTGTCGCCGCCAGTTCACGAGGTGATCCTCGGGCGAGCGGGTGAACGTGACACAGAGAACGTGGTTCTCACCCTCCCTATCGGGAGTCAGCAGGTCACTGCAGGTCTTCGGGTCGCTCACGGCGAACGACGACGCAAGTACGAGAAGGCTATCCCCAGGTTCGAACGAGTCAGGTATGTCCTGTGATACGGCCCCCATCTTCCACTCCGTTGTCACAATCTCCTGTTGCCCAGATAAAACCCCTGCCTGCATCTGACAGTGGCTCGGACCCGAACAGTTATGTGTGATTACAGTAGATTTATTGATATATAGGGCACACATGAGTGCTAGATAGACACAGTCGGCCGAGCTGCCGACGCGGACCGTCGACTGTGTCGAGAACGCTTCCCCTGGTGGAGCACGACTCCTCGGGCGAGTACGTCACTCACGTGATGGACGAGGTGCTGTACCGGATCGAACAGGGGACCGAGGACGACGACACATTCGACCGCGAATTCGTCGTCCATAGCGACGGTTCGATAGCGTCCGCAAATACGTTACTTCGACTTCATCAGCGTCCCGTCATCGTACTCGTAGAGGGCGTCGAACAGTGTCACGAGGGTATCAACTGTCTCGTCGTCGTGCGCGCTCGGATCCATGTGAAAGTGAGACGTGGCACCGACATCTGCCAGTCGATCGGTGATCACGTGGAGAAACCGGAACGCTTCCTCGACCTCAACGTACTGAAGGAGCGCAGTAATCGAGTCAAAGCAGGTGACGATCCCGGTGCTTTCGTGGATGTCGTCCAGAGCCTCGAGTCGGTTCGTGATACGGACACCGAATTTCGTCAGGTTGCCGGGTGACTGGACCCGGTCGACCGTGATGTCGACCTCGTCGTGGTGTTCGGTTTCGGGCGTCGAACTGTCGAACGCGGTCGACCGTGAGTCTGCGTCGACACTGACGAACGCTATCCGACCAGGTGGCCGCTCGAACTGGTCCTCCCACCCGTCGAGGAGGTCATCGAGTGCGTTCGTAAACGTGATAAAGAGCACTCGGTCGTGACTTGACTCGCCGACAGCTAGTAGATCCAGACACGTCGTTCGTCTGTCCCCGATAAACGACGGTGACAGGACGAGGGCTGCCTCACCCCGATCGAGTGGGTCGGTAACATCTCTCTCGATACTATCATCCATATCTCTCCAGTGTCACGTTCCGCTGTTCGAGTTAAAAACTCTTCCCTGAGAACGGGAGCGATGGAGATAGTTCACGGTATGTGAAGGGGACCGAAACACTCACCCCTTCGCCTGCCAATTCCCGTCTATCGTCGGAGATAGTGGGATGAGTTATCGCTGGGCGCTCCTGTTTCGATGGTCGCGCCGAGACGTGCTGGCCGTCGTCGCACTCGCAGTGATCGTTGCCTTCCTCACCGGCAGCGCCCTGTTTTTCTCGACGGCGGCACAGCGACCGACAGCACTCGCGAGCGACTACGGTGCAGTCGCCGGAGTCTCGGAGTATCGGTCCGTCGAAGCGGCTCGCAGCGCGGCCGGGACAGGCGACATCGTCCTTCCCTACGCGACGCTCGAAAATCCCGACACGCTGGTCGTCGCCGTTTCACAAGCTGATGCCGACCGGGCCAGACACACCGGACTCGAGCCGCCCGGCGTTCCGGGGCGGGGCGTCGGAGGCGTCGGCGCTGTGCCCAGTTCGACCACTGTTTCAGCTGCGTCGGGCACGGCCACACTGAACGTGACAGCGAGCGTGGATAACGGCTTTCTGCCCCCCCGCTGGTACGTCGGCCGGCCGGCCGTCATCGAACGCCTCGGGTCGAACGGTGCGATCGTGGTTCGGCCAGTCTCGAACACCACCGGACCGACGACGGTTGCCGGGGACGACGGTGTCGGTTCGGTTGTTCGGGGGTCGCTACGCTTTTTCGAGCGGGGGACTGCACAGTTGCTGGGCGGGTTCGTACTGGTCGTCGTGGCGGCAGGCATACTCGGTGCCGTCACAGTCACGAGCGTCGTGCGTATGACTGTCAGGGATCGCGAACGAACGATCCGGGTCGTTCGAGCGTGTGGAGCCCCGCCATCGACGGTGCTCGGGCTGTTTGCCCTCCGGGGGTCGGCGTTGACGGTCACTGCGATCGCGCTCGGCTACGCCGTCGGTGTCGTCGCGAGTTCGGTCGCTGTCTCGGTCGCCGTCTTCGCCGGGCTGCCGACGTCGCTCTCGCCGCGGGTGACCACCGACGCCGTTCGACTTCTCGGAATTATCTACGTGCCGATGCTCGCTATCGGGGGCGTCTCGGGGGGCGTTGCGGCGCTCCCTGCCATCCGCCATCCGCCGGTCGACAGTTCCGTTCGAACGGGATTCACCGGATCCCTGAGAGGACGAGCCAGTCGAGTGCTTTCCGGCCGTGGCGTGGGTCACCTCTCGACGCGCCTCAAACCGGCGGTGCTCGACTGGCGTGCGGTTGTTCCGACTGCGACGACAGTCGCCGTGTTCACCGCGCTCGTGTTGCTCGTCCTCGCGGGTGGTGCGGTCGCGACACCGCTCACGTCGTCGAGTGCCACCGTTCTCCAGCCGGGCGCCGAGCATCCTCTCTCGAGTTCCGTTCCCGAGTCCTACGCTTCGGCGTTCGAATCACAGGGCGTCAGTGCGAGCCCCGAAATCCTCGTGTTCGGCGTCGTGAACGACGACCCGGCGCTCGTCCGCGGCGCGCGCTACGACGCCTTCGCGTCGGTGTCGAACGCGACGCTCCTCGCGGGGTCGAGTCCGGACGGAACCGCCGAGGCGGTCGTCGGGCAGGATTTCGCCGACACTCACGGCATCGGGGTCGGAGAGAGCGTGACTCTCGGTGGGGGCGTCACGGAAACCGTCGACAGAGTACGCGTCGTCGGCCGGTACCGTGCGCCGGGCGCGTTCGACGACCAGTTGCTGGTGTCGCTCGAAACTGCCCGACATCTCTCTCTCAAGCGCGGGTCGAACGTGAACTTCGTCAGGCTCTCGCGCCCCCTCGAGGAGACGGCCGTCTCGGGCGTTCAGATCACGGGTGTGACAGTCGCTGGCCCGGCCACGACCAGGGGTGTCGACGTCCGGGTGGCGCTCCGTAACCTCGGGACCGCACCGGGATCGCGTGAATTCACGGTCGCGTTCGGTGACGAGCGCGTTCGCCGCAACGTCACACTCGCGCCCGGGAACCGGACGACCGAATCGTTCGCCTTCACTCCGTCCAGTCCGGGGACGTACACGCTTTCCGTCGGTGACCGCTCACGAAACGTCACCGTCGCGGACCCCGACGCACTCGTGCTTCGTGGGCTCCCGGAAACCGTTCCGGTCGGTAGTTCTCCCCAGGTCACCGTCCGGACCGCTGTCGGGAATCCGGTCGCGAACGCGACTGTGAGGATCGGCAATCGAACCGTCAGGACGGGTGGGGACGGCTCGGCACGGCTCCCGGTCGGTGAGTCGGGGACGGTCACTATCCAGGTGCGAGCAGGCGAGCATCGCCTGAACCGGACCGTGACCGCGTCGACGAACGCCACACGACAACTGGACGTGTCCGTCCGCGTCGAACCGGAGCAGGTCGTCGCCTTCACCCGACCGTCGGCCAGGATCCGTCTCTCGAACCCCTGGAACGCGTCCATCACGGAGTCGTTCGAAGTTCGGACGGCGGGAACGACGTATCGCCGGCAGGTGACCGTCGGGAGCGGCGACGTCGTGACGCGCTCGATACAACTGGCACGCCTGCCACGCGGGGAGTACGACGTCGGAGTAAGTGTCGACGGCCAGGAACGCGCGTCAACGACCTATCGGGTCGTCGGTGAGGGTCGGCTATCGACGGTAGTCGCGCGCAATACGAACACGGAAGCCGGTGCGAGTCTCGGTATCGCCATCTCGACGGTGTTCGGTAATCTCCAGGTCGTCGTGGGCGGCCTGCTCTCACTCGCGGGCGTGATGGTCGGGGGAACGCTCGTCGCGAGTTTCTCCCGAACGATCCACGCCCGTCGACGCACGCTCGGCGTCTACCGGGCGATCGGTGCGACTCCTCGACAGGTGGCGACGCTGTTGCTCAGGGATGGGGTCGTGATAGGCGGCGTCAGTGTCGTCCTCGGACTCCTATTGGGCGGGGCCTTCCTGTGGCTCCTCGATGCCCGCGGGCTGCTCGTGTTCTTCGGGATCAGCGTGACGCCCTCGTACTCGCCGCTGGCACTGGTGTTGGTCGCCGGGTCCGCGTTCACGCTCGTCCTCGCTGGACTGTTGCTGGCGGCAGCCGCCGTGATCGCGCCGTCGCCAGCGTCGCTGTTCGGAACCGGGCCACGGCCGCCCGAGGAGGAGTCGCGGTGACGGAGCGCTGGTCGACCCGCCGGTTCGCGCTCGGTCTCACGGCCGTCTTCGCCGTGGGCGTCGCGCTACGGGGGCTGTCGCTGTGGCAATCGCCGCTCCCGTTCAATCCGGACGGGCTCTACCACGTTCGGAACGCCCAGCACGCGGTGGCGTCGGGGTCGCTCCCGCTGGGGCTGATCGCCGTCGACGACCTCGGGTTCGGCTCGTTTCTCGCGGTCGTCGGACTGGTGACCGGCCAGCCCCCCCTCCGCGTCGCCCAACCCGTCGTCGCAGTCGTCGGTACCGTCCCCGCTGTCGCGACAGCGTTGCTCGCACGCCGGGCGAGTCGCCGCCTGGGGTACGGGCGCTCGCTCTCGTCGGTCGCCGGGCTCGTCGCGGGCGTGCTCCTGGCCGTCGGCGGCGTGTATCTCTATCGCTCGATGCCCGTCGACGAGCAGACGCTCGGGCTCGCGGTGGTGCCGGTCGCACTGGTCGGTGTCGCCGTCGCACTCGCCAGCGACGACCGCCGGTGGCTCGCCGTCGCCGCCCCGGGACTCGTCTTGCTCCCGCCCCTGCACAACCTCGAAAGCGTGGTGACGATCCTCTCGTTGCTCGCCGTCGCCGCGCTCGTCGTCACGCGCCGCCGCGTGAGGGGGCGTCCCGGGGTCGCCCTAGTTCTGGCTGTGGGGTTCTCGCTGTGGTACCTCGGCTACACGCTCGGGACGGCGCGGTTCACTGGTGCGGCGGTCATCCAGAGCGACCGTGTCGTGACCGCGCCGGGGTTGCTCGTCGCGTGGGCGGTCCTCGGGGTGGCCGCGGCGGTCGCGTTCCCGCGACTGCGGACGCGCACGCAACGCCTCGTGCTCGTCGCGCCCTTCTGTGGTCTGTTCGTGCTCGTGGTGGCGAACGCGTTCGTGCCGGTGTTTCCGGGGACGTCGCGGACGACGGCCGGCGTGTTGCCGGTGCTGGGCCTGGCAATACCCGTCCTCGCGGCCGCCTGGGCCGGCCCGCTGGTCCTCCGCGACGGCGGAAACCGACTGGTCCTCACGGCGTTGCTCGCCGGGCCGCTCGTGCTCGTCGGCTTCGCGCTCACCGCCGCGCTGACACCGGTCTACGTCACGACGGCGATCCGGACGCACTGGTTCCTGTACGTGCCTGTCATGGCACTCGCAGGGGTTTCCGTCGCCGGGCTCTTCCGGGCGCGCCTCGACAGGCATCGGGTGCTCCGTGTACTCGTCGTCGTCTGTCTCGTCGGGGCCGTCGCGATCAGTATCCCGACGGCGTTCGGTGGGCTGGCCGTTCACACGTACAAGGGCGTCACGACGACCGGGGAGTTCGCGGCGTCGAACTTCGCCGTCGAGCGCGTCCCGGACGCGTGGGCCAGCGACAACCACCTCGTCCGGATCACGAGCTACCGGACCGCGGGAACGACCGGGCAGGTCCCACCCGTCTACGACTGGTTTCACGGCCGGAACGCCCGCCCACCGGACTGTCCGGTCCTGATCCGGGACTCCTGGTCGACGGTCGGTGCCCAGTTCTTCCCGCGGGCGCCCGAGACACTCGCCCGCGACCGACTCGCGTCGTTCGAACGGACTGGCCACAAGGTGTACGCCGGCGGATCGGTGCGGGACGTCTCGCTGGTCGTTCCGACTGGCGAAGCCGGTGGCGGGTGTTGAGTCAGCGGTGAGTACTACGGAACCGCTGTTCGACTCACGAACGATGGAACAAATGTCTGCCGACGTGAGAGTACATCACACGGTAATGGCGGCGAACGCCCGATATCGGACCGTTTCACCGATACTCCTGCCATGGAGTGCGTGATTGTCACGGGGCAATCCAGAGTAAAAACCGAATACCACCAAAAATCTAAAATACGTAGATCTCGTATCTCTCTCGAGATGCCAACCCTCGTAGAGCGAGACACACTGTCGCCGAGCGGGGAACCGGGAGTGCCCGCGATTGACGACTTCGATGGATTCTTAGCGGCTGCAACGTTGCTTCAGCAACCACGGCTCGCCCGCAGCTACGTCTACATCTGTTATTACGGCCCCACGACGGTTCAGGAACTCATCGATACACTGGACCTCGCTCGTGCGACGGCATACGACGATATCGAACAGTTAGAGTCTCTCAGCGTCGTCCAGCGCGACGAGAGTTCGCGACCACACAGGCTCACAGCGGATCCGTTCGCTTTCGTTGATCAGAACGACCTCGCGATAACGCCGACAGTGCTACACGCGGTCGCACTCACAGAAATCGACGAGGACCTCGCGTACTTCCAGAACCGGTACGGGACCGGCCGACTCACTCGCGCGGTACGAACGGCTGGTCGACACTACGCGGGGACCATCACACAGCGGATGGCCGCTGACGAACTCGATGTCGCTCCGGTCGAAGGAATGGCAGTCGTCCAGGCGCTGCGCCCCGCACTCGCGGCCGGGGAGGCGTTCGACCCGTACTTCGACCGGCTCTTCCCCGACATCGCCGACGAGATCGATGTCGACGTCGAAGCGGCCACACAGCAGTCGGATAGATGAACCGTCGGGAGACGATGAGTGACGACCCGGGTCCGGACGACATTGTTCTCGTCGATACGAACGTCTTCGTCGCCGTCGGCGACCCGGAGAACGCGAAATACCAGTCGCTCCGGGAATACGCCATACGACGCGACCTGACATTGTCGGTCCCGCGCCGAGTCAAACGGGAACTGAGTGCGATGCATATCGCGGACCGCGTCGAATCCGCTGTCGATGACGGGTGGGCAGACGTCGTCGCTCCTCCGTCACCGACCGATTCCGCCGCAGTAGCTGCGATGGACTCCGTTCGACGAGAGATAGCTCGGCGATCACCGAAGGACGAACACGAGGTAGAGAAGGCCGATACGGTATTGGCGGGACTCGCCATAGAGTACCTGAAATGTCGAGAGGATCAGGTTTTCGTTTTGACAGACGATACAGTCGCGGCAAAAGCGATCACGGGGGCGGTTAAACGACAGGGATTCGAAGACGAGGTAACAGTCCTCACGCGCGACGATATCCTCGATGGCGACGATCTCCGCATAATCTGAACTTCCATCTGGCTGAACCTACAATCGTATGGCTGTCTCAGAGGGTGACTTTCCCTCGTCTACGGGACTGAACAATACGGCAACGGCATCGCCGTCGACGTGCTCGATATCTCGGAACGTGTCGATGCGGATGAGTCCATCTATTTGGGTCAGGGTACTGAAGTCGGGCCGCATAGGTGACGACGATGGACCTGTTCACACACCTCTGTCTGCCGATCGCGGCAGTCTACGTCCTCCGCCCCGACCTGTTCGAGCGCCGACTGGCGTGGGGGCTGGCTGCGTTCGCGGTCTTCCCGGACGTCGACAAGTTGCTCCCGGTCCCCGGGGGATTTCACTCGCTGGTGACGCTCGTCCCGGTCGCCGGGGTCGTCCTCCTCGCCGAGTGGGGCTACCGACGGCAGCTCTCCCAGGCCCCGGTCGCCGTCGCGTTGCTCTACAGCCACCTGTTGCTCGACGTTATCGACGGGAATCTCGTGCCGCTGCTGGCGCCGTTCTCCGCGACCGGCGTCGGGTTCCGGTACCCCGGTCAGTTCGTCGTCGGGGGCGAGTGGCCGGTCACTGTTCGTGGGGAACTCCTCTCGGTGGTCGTCGCCGCCCCACCGAGCGGTGGTGCCGGGAGCGGGTACGTCACCTACCAGATGCTCGGCAAAGCCGGCGTCCTCTCGGTGCTGTTTCTCGTCCTCATCGCGTCCCCGCTCGCGCGGGGGGAGTGAGCACGAACGAACCCTTCGAGGGCGATTCCCACGAGAGGATGGATTTATACTGACTGAATCGTCACCCTCTAGCGTGGCTGAACAACCGGCGGAGACCGACGCGGACGTCGGGTACCTCACGGCCCGAGTCCTCCGTGTGGTCCGCGGCGTTCGTCGACTCCCTGCCGACCTCGCCGCAGTCGTCGCCGTCGTCTGCCTCACGAACCTCGTCGTCTTGCTACCCGTCGTTAGCGAGACTCCGGCGCGAGTCGTGTTCGGGCTGGCGTTCGTCCTGTTCGTCCCCGGGTACGCGTTCATCGCCGCGCTCTTTCCGGAAGCGGGTGACCCGTTCCCCGCGGCCGAGGAGTCGAACCTGGAGGCCGACGACACACAAGCGGATATCGAGGACACGCAGGCCGAAACCGACGGCGGCTATCTTCCGGCGAGCGGGATCGACGGCATCGAGCGTGTCGCCCTCTCGCTCGGACTCAGCATCGCCATCACGCCGTTGATCGGACTCGTTCTGAACTTCACGCCGTGGGGCATCAGGCTCGTCCCCATCCTCACGAGTCTCAGTCTGTTCACGCTCGGGGCGACAGTGGTCGCCGCCCGGCGACGCTGGGCGCTCCCGCCCGACGAGCAGTTTCACGTTCCCTACAGACAGTGGTCGGCGGCGGCCCGTAGCGAACTGTTCGAACCCGACAGCCGCGCTGACCTGGGGTTGAACGTGTTGCTGGTGCTGAGCGTCGTCGTCGCCGCCTCCAGCGTCGGGTACGCCGTCGCCGTTCCCCAGCAGGGCGAGTCGTTCTCCGAGCTGTATCTGCTGACGGAATCTCCCGACGACAACCTGTTGACCAGGGCTAACGACAGCGCCCTCGTCGCCGACAACTACCCCACCGAATTCACCGTTGGCGAAGGACGCGAACTGGTGGTGGGGATCGGCAACCACGAGCACCAGCGGACGGACTACACCCTCGTCGTCCAGCTCCAGCGGGTCCGCTTCGCGGAGAATTCGACGTCAGTGTTACGACGGGAATCCCTCTCGACGTTCGAGGCCAGTCTGGGACACAACGAGACCTGGCACCGCCAGCACACGGTGGTTCCCTCTTTCGCCGGTGAGGGGCTTCGACTGCAGTATCTCCTCTATCGGGGGGACGCGCCCGCGGATCCACGGGGTGCCAACGCCTACCGCGAGAACCACCTCTGGGTCAACGTCTCTTCGTGACCCGTCCCGCGTCGAACCGAGTGCTGTCTTCGATAGCCAGGAAGCCGAGTACCGTATCCAACTGTCCGCGCCGGGCGTGCGCTTTCCGAAGCATTTGTTATAGATGCCGACACATCTCTGGGCAGTCAGATGTGTATCGCTTCGGTTCGGCGTGGACTCCGTCGGGCGAGAGCAGCGGGGGTGTCACTCGCACATGAGTCGGACGCCGGTTGAGGAACTCGAGTCGGGGACGGGCATCGAGAAGTTCGAAGACGAGACCGTCCGGGAGTACGTCGACCGCGTGGGGAGCGAACACGACGTCGACGCGGACACGAGAGAGCGTGCACACGCGTACATCACCGAGTGGTACTACGCCGACGCACCACCCGAGGACGACGAGGCGTTTCGGACGTTACTGCGACAGGCTCGCGACGCGGGCGAGTCAGACGACGCCGGTGAGCAGGTCACTGATCCACCCGAGATCTCGCCGGAGTCCGAGGCGACCGTGCAGGCGGAACCCGCACCGTCGACGGAACCCGCATCGGCGGGGGAAGACGTACAGGAGGCGGGATCCGGCACGGAACCGTCACCCGAGCCACCGGCCCATCGCGAGTCGGTGTCCACCCAACCGCGATTCAAAAGCGGTCTCGAAGGGGGAGACTCCACCCGGTTGCTGCTCCGGTTCGCGGCAATCGTCGTGACAGCGCCGGTGATCGGCCTGCTGATGGCTCGCGTCTGGGTACCCGGGAATCCGCTCTACGACCAGATCTGGAGACTCATGCGACAGGCGCTGGGGATACCCGGTGCCGCAGCAGTGGATCTCCTGGCCGTCTTCGGGCTGGGACTGTACGCGGGGTTGCTCGTGTTGTTCATCGCCGACATCAAGAAACGAGTCCAGGGCATGTTGCTGGTGTTGGGCACGGTGCTGGCGTTCGGCATCGTGGCGTACACCGGCGTGTTCTTCCCGTCGCTCGAGTTCACGCCACTCAACGCCGTCGGACTGGGACTGGGCTTCGTCGCCGGGCTCGCCATGGAGGCCGGTCAGTTACTCTCGCTCGACGTTCGCGAGAGCACGTTCCAGCGACCGACGCTCGACAGCGGTGCAGTGCCCGAGTTCCGCTATGCAGCCCTCACGCTGTTTGGCCTCGTTGCTCTCGTCGTCGTCGTGACGCTGGTCCAGAGCGTCGTGACGGGCGAGTCGTTCGTCCTCGGTGTCCCTGCCGTCGCGGTGTTTCTCGTGCTTCTCTACCAGTTCGTCCAGTACGAGTCCGAGACGAGCTACATGACGCTCGGGCCCGAGCGCTCCGGAAAGAGCATGCTCCTGCTCGGGCTCTGTCTCGAACTGCTCCGTCACTCCGAGACTCACCCCGACCCGAACGCGTATCTCCGGGAGGGACTGGAGCGCGCGAGCAACCTCCAGCACGGTCACGAACGGTGGCCGATCCCGTCCACGGCTCACGACGAGGTCCGGACCGCGTCGTTCGAGGTGATCGCGGGGTACTACTTCCCGCGCCGACTCGAAGTGAGCGCGCTCGACTACGCCGGACAGCACCTCGGCCGCATCGCGGACGTGCTCGCCTCCGACGGGGAGCCCGACCCCGAAGCCAGCGTCCCCGAGGACGTCGCGACGCGGGTCACCGAGGCCGACACGCTGTTTTTCGTCCTCGACGTCGAACGCCTCGTCTTCCCCGAAGAGTTCCACGAGGCAGGGGCCACCGACCGGGCCAACGTCTCCTGGGGGCTCGACCACTACACGACGATCCTGACACACATCGACCCGGACGACGTGCTCGTCGTCGCCACGAAATGCGACATCCTCGTCGACCAGGATATCGTGGCCCCGCCGGAAGCACACGAGTCGTTCGACGACTTCGGCGACGCCGTCACCGACCACCTCTCGTCCAGGCCGGACGTTCGCGAACTATTCCAGCGGACCGACGCGTCCGAGGTTCACCCGGTGTACTACGCCACCGAGAAACGCGACGGGGAGTACGTCCCGCAACTGGACGAGGACGCGAACCTCGTGCCCGTGGGGTACGGTAACCTCATCGACGAGGTGCGGAGTCGACAATGACTCGCGGGGGGCGGTCGCCGTGACCGACGCCGGGGACGGAGACGCGAGCGGTCAGGGACCGGGACCTGGGCAGAGACGGGGACGAGGACGGCGACCGGGACAGGGACGAGGGCAGGGATTCGCCGTCTACTCCAGCGATTACGACCCCCAGCGGCTCTACTCCCACGGCGACGCCCGCGCTATCGACGCCGACCTCGTCGGCACAGTCGTCAGGTTCGGCGACCGGCCGCTGGACTTCTACGCGGACCTCGGGAGCGGTCACCTCTTCTGGTCGTTCAAGGGGGTCCGGCACACGAAATCGGCGCGCACCGGCTACTTCGTCGCGGCGTATCGGGGAACCGACGCCCTCTTTCGCGGATTCGAAGCGGAACTGGGGCGGCTACAGGAAACCGACGAGTGGGCGATCACCTACACCGGTGACCCCCGCTGGGACGTCGGACTCGAACTCGCTCAGATCCCCGCGGAACTGCCGGGGTCGACGCAGGTCGCGCTCGGGTCGCTGGTCGAACGACTCCGCCACCGGGAGACGGACGCACCCCTCGAGTTCGGGATGCGGACGCACGGGACCGCGATGCAGACCGTCAAAGCGCTCGCACAGCGGAGCGTGGACTGCACCGTCGCCATCGGGACCGGTGGGGACGGCGCGGCGCTCCCGGACGTCGACCTGCTGTTGCGACCCGGTGCGTCGAACGATTTCGAGCCACAGCTCGACGAGGCGGGTGCGGCCACCGACGCCGGCCGAGCGACGGACAGGCGGCGTCCCTCGGAGCCGGTATCGGGATCAGGCTCGGCGTCGGGGTCGGCATCGGGATCGGCGTCACCGTCGGGTCGAGACGGGCCGGACACCTGGGGCTTCGCGAGTCGCCTCGCGGGGGCGGTGGTGCTCGTCTGTTTCGGCTTCGCCGCGTATTCGTTCGTCTCGCCGGCGCCAGTCCGGCCGATAACGGGCCTGGCGACGGTGGGCGGCGCGGTCGGGACGACGCTCGCACTCGGGATCGAAGCGGTGGCACGCGCCGATGCCCGGCCCGCTGGCGCGCTCCGGGCGGTACGCGACGGATTGTGGTCGGACCCCGACCGGTCGCTCCTCGTCTTCGGGTCCGGGACGGTGCTGGGGTTTCTCTTCCCGCGAGCCGCCTGGGAGGTCGGCCAGCTGGTCGGACGGGACGGCTTCCTGTTCGGGCCAGTCACGACCGTTCCCAACGCGTTTCTGACTGTGAGCGCGTACGTCCTCACCGTCTTCGCCGCAAGTACCGGAGTCGTCGTCGTCCGACGTGAACTGGACGGCCGCCGACGGACCGGAAACCGTCTCCCGGCGGATTTCCTCGTGACCGCCGCCGCGGGGCACGTCGCGTACGCGCTGTGTCTCTTCGTCGCCACCGGCTTCGCCGGTCGCCTCTGGTTCGGCTTCGTCCCGTCGGCTACGATGTGACCGACCGGTTCACGCCGTGACGGACCGGGCTGGACCGGCCGGGCGTTGGTGACGACCGTGAATCGAATGTTGTGGAGATGCCCCGTTCACGAACACGGCGACCGGGACAGCCGTAGCGCGGTCGGTCAGTCCGCGGCCGGGTCCGGGTCGGTCGTCCAGCGCGCCTCGACTGTCGCGAGCACCGACTCGAGGTCGTCGACGGGGATGGAACCCTGTCCGAACGTGGCCGTCTCGTAGGCTTCGACGAGCGACCGGAGGGCGTCGAGGCGCGCGTCGTCCATCCCGCCGTCGCGACACGCGTCGAAGAACTCCCAGTGGGTGTCGGCCCGCCCGGCGCCGAACGTCCCCGCGACGTGCCCGCGGAGGTGCTGGTAGGTGTATTTCAGCGCCGCCGTCTCGTCGCCCGCCTCCAGGAACGACCGGCCCGGCGCGAGGTCGAGTTCGTCACCGGTCGCCCCTCCAGACGGGTCGTCCGCGCCGTCACTCGCGTGGTCACCGGTCGCCGCTTCTACTTCGCTCCCGTCGTCCTCCGCCTCCGCGTCGTCTCCGGCCGACAGCGATCGGCGTGCGACGACGAGTCCGACCAGCACGACGAGCAGCCCCGCCACGACCAGGCCGCCCGCGAGCCCAGGGCCACCGTCTCCCTCACCATCGGTGCCGTCACCGTCACCATCGGTGCCGTCACCGTCACTACCGTCGCCCGTAGCGCCTGCCGCGGTCACGTCGAGACGCCGCTGTGCGGTCGACCCGTTCAGGTTCCGTCCCGTTCCGTCGTAGCGGGCCGTTACCAGCACCGTCCCGTCGTTCCCGGGGTCCAGTCCGTCGGGGTCGACCGTCACCGCGTACGTCCCGTTGGGCCCGGTCTCCGTCGAGCGCGTCGTCCCGTTCGCGAGCGTCACTGTGACGGGCTGGTCGCTCGCCGGCGTTCCGTCGACCGTCGCGAGTCGGCCGCCGAGGGTGACCGCCGTCGCCGAGGCGGAGTTGCGCTCCACCGAGAGCGTCGTCCCGGTCTCGACGACGGTGAGCGCGACCGTCTCGTCCGGGGCCGTCACCGCCGTGGTCGCGTTGCCGGCGGCGACGGTCAGCGTCCGCTCGCCCGGAGGGACCGTCGCGGGGAGCGCGCGCCCGAGCTCGACTGTCCCCGCCGACGCAGTCCGTCCCGAACCGAGCGCGAGGCCATCCGTGCTCGCGCGCACCGGGACGCCCGACACCGGCTGGCCGTCGACGCGCAGGCTCGCGTTCACGCTCACCGAGTCGCCGTAGGCCACGCTCCCCGGCTCGACCGACGCCGAGAGCGACGCGGTCACCTGTTCGATAGTCACCGCCACGGTCTCGTTCGACCCGCGATACTCCGAGTCGGGCCGGGGACGATAGGTGACGTCGAGTTCCGTCCGCGAGGTCGACACGGTTCGGGGGCGATAGGTCAGCTCGAAGGCGCCGTCGGCGTCGGTTCGGACGGTCCGCTCTCGGCCAGCGACCTCGACGGTGATCGTCCGGTCGGCGAGGGGCTCGTCGTCGGCTGTCAGGAGTCTGCCCCGGAACTCCAGCGGGTCGCGATAGGAGATCGTCGCCTCGTTGGGCGTCCCCTGGAGGTCGGTCTCGGTGAACAGCGTCGTCTCGACTTCCGACTGTCGGGCGGAGACGTTCTCGGAGACGGACGCGACCCGCTGGGTGGGCGTCGAGAGGTCGAGCCCGGTCTGGTTCGCGAGCGTCCCGTAGTCGTCGACGACCGTCCGGTTGAGCTGACGGACGCGAGTCGCCTGGTCGTCGAGTTCGCGACCGAGTCGCCTGGCGCGCGTCTCGTTCCCGTTTTCGACCGCGCGCTCGTACTCGTCGTAGGTCTGTTCGTACTCCCGGACGGCACTCGTGTAGTTTCGCTGCGAGCGCTGTACGTCACGGTAGGCATCGTCGTTACCGTCGTCACCGTCCGTGGCCGTCTCGCCGATGACGTCGACGAACTGGCCGAGCCGGTCGTTATAGCGGTCGCCGAGGAGGCCGCGGGCCCGTTCGTACTCGCCCTGCTGGAGCTGAATGGTGCTCTGTGACAGCCGGTCGACGAGGGCCTTCGACAGCCACGACCGCACCTGCTCGAGGTTCCCGAACGCCGAGACCTCGTCCGGGTTCTCGTGGTGGACCGTCGCGTTCGTCGATTCGTTGCCTGGCGTGACCTGGGGGGCCGCCCCCCCGAAGGGAGCGCCGGGGCCGTCGGTCGCGGCGAGCGCCGGCCCACTGGCTGGGGGAACGAGGACCAGCAGCGCGACGAGGAGGGTCGCGACCGCTCGCTTCTGTGCGTGACCGACCATCTACTCGTCGGAACTCGGGGACAGGCGACATTAAGGCATTCCGTTCACCATCGAGTGCTGGTACGCCCTTTTTATCAGTGCCACGCCGCGATACACGTATCACTCACATATCAACTGTGTCCGGGGGGAACGCGGCTCGATGAGCGGGATCCCGTATCAGTGCCCCGAATGCGGGGGCACTGGCGTGACGGCTCGCAACGTCCCACCGGACAGACACGACAGAGGAGACCAGTGGTGTACACGGATCGAGTGCCCGAACTGTGACGAGTACGTGGAATGGCGGGAGTAGGCGGAACCGGTCGTCTCCAGTGAACTATGGCGTCGTCACCGACGTCGGGTCCGGTCGGTTGTGGGGTCGACGTCTGGACGCTCCCCCATTCACGGTTTCTCGGGGACCGGTCCGTCGACGAGCGCCGTCCGTTCACAGCCAGCCGCGTTCTCCAGTTCGGGTCTCGACATTCGCCACGTCGAGGGATGTTCGTCGTGAGGGGGCCCAGCGTCGCTCGTCCGGCGAACCGCCGTTCGCGGCCGCGAAACGTTCCGCGAGTCGCATAGACCTCCCGTTCTCTCCGGAGCGATTTCGTAGCCCTACGGCCGAACATATTGATCCAATATCAACGTTCAAGTTCGTCTAGACAGCCAACAGCCGTCGTGGGCCTACGACAGTCACTCGACGAGGGTGCAGGAGAGATCGGGGACGAAATAGGGGCAGAACTCCCGTCTACACGGGCGGAGATCCGCGACGCAATACCGGAGGATATCGAAGATATCGACGCTGTTATCGACGCACTACCTCTCGAACGGGACCGCTGATGCTCTCGGACACAAGCACGTGAACACATCTGTCGGAAGCACACAACCGACAGGCTCGTTCCCGGCCGAATCAGATACCGAACGGTGTAGTCGCTCGGACTCCGACTGTTGGAAGTTCGAGGCGAGCGAACGACGACGGGACGGCCGGGGTACCGGGGGGCACAGAGAGGACAGGTCCCGGCCGTCGAGTCGTCCTAGATCGGGGGGAGTCGGCCACCCACCCACAATCACGGTGGATCAGAGTGGTGGGTGGCAACGGGGGTTCATCCTGTACGAACAAAAATCACCCGACGCGGAGACTGCAGTGTCGCTCGACCGTCACCTATCGGGGGAGTCCGCTCGCGGGACGAACGTCCACCAGCCCCCGGTACAATACAGGCAAATATGTTGTGATCAGTTGGGTAAATAATAGGAATTAATTGAATGCAAGTCGATCACGGCCCATGGGTGGGATTCCGTATCAGTGCCCCAAATGTGGGGAGAGTGGCGTGACAGCCCGCAGCGTTCCACCGGACAGGCACGACAGGGGGGACGACTGGTGTACCCGAGTCGACTGTCCGAGCTGTGAGTACGAAGAATGGGCGGAGTAGCGCCCGGTTCGGCCCCTGCAGGGATGGGCAGCCGACCGCCTTCACAATTCGAAATTTCACCAGACAGCCAAGGTGGATGCCCCGTCCTCAAGGAGCGAACGTAGTGAGCGAGTAGGGCGGGGAGGAAACCGGTTGGACCCTCCATTTGTTACGCTCGATTCCCAACCAACTCCCAACTATTAAGTAACTAATGTAGAGTATGTGAAGCACAGTGGAATACCGTCGTACCGCCGTTATCAAGCTCGACACGCCCGATGGAGCCGATTCGCTCCTTCGCGAGACTGTCGAGCAGTTCAAACATTGTGCCAACACCGCGAGCGAGTGGTGCTGGCATGGCGACGATGGCTCCCACGTCACCTCGAAAGCCAACGCCGAACGCGCACTCTATGACCACCTTCGCGACGAGACCGACCTTACCGCGAACCTCGTTCAGAAAGGCATTCGGCGAGCAGTTGAGGCCATCAAAAGCGGAGTGAGTCGACTCGAACGCGGTGAATCCACGTCTCAGCCCCGCTTTTCGGCTGACAGCGTCGTCTACGACAAGCGGAGTGCGACGTTCCACTGCGACCACGTCTCGCTCTCGACACCCAATGGTCGGGTCGAGTGCGACTACATCCTCCCCAACGACTCGGAGACGCCCCCGACGAAATACATCGCGGACGAGGACTACGAGTTTCGGATGGGACACCTCCAGTATCGCGATGGTGACTGGTATCTCCACGCAGCAATGCGGAACGTCGAGGAAGACACCGAACCCGATACCGAGCACAGAACAGTCCTCGGTGTTGATCTAGGTGTCAATAATATCGCTGTCGCCTCGACGGGTACGTTCTGGTCGGCAGACGAGTTCAACCACTGGAACAGAGAGTACGAGAAACGGCGTGGATCGCTCGCCCAGTGTGGCTCGCGAGCAGCCCACGAGAACATCGAGCGCGTCGGTCGAAGGGCCGAAGGGCGCTTTAAGATATATCTTCATACAGTCGCGAACGAGCTTATCCAGGAGGCCGTCGAGAACGAGTGTTCGCACATCGTGTTTGAGGACCTAACCCACATCAGGGAGAATATCCCAGACGCAACGTGGCAACACCGCTGGGCGTTCCGACGGTTGTACGGGTACGTCGAATACAAGGCAGACGAACACGGCCTGGAGATCGTGCAGGTCGACCCGCGCAACACGTCGAGGCGATGCTCGACGTGTGGGTTTACCCACGGCGAGAACCGCCACCAGGAGTCGTTCGAGTGCCAGCAGTGTGGGTACGAAAACCACGCGGACTACAACGCCTCGAAGAATATCGGCTTGCAGTATCTCCGTCGTCGGCAAAACGCAGACGATGGAGGCGCACCCGTAGATGTGCGCTTGAATCGCGGGACGCTGAACGTGAGTGGGGAATATCAACCCCCTGCCCCTGTTGAGGCATAGAACGGGAGTCCACGCGAAAGCCCCACCCTCAACGAGCGAGCGGGTCCTTAGACCCCGAGCGAAGTAGGGTGGGGTAGTTTACCTCGTTACTTCACGTGTCCCACACTGTGCAATACAGGAACATTGCCGCACAAGAATGTGAACGTGTCAGATAGCCAATTCTCGTCCACTCCGTTGTGTGAATCTCGAACCGCCATCTGACAGGATAGAATATATATAATCCATCAATTAAGGAAACTATTTAACGGTGGATTGTAACGTTATAGATGGCATACCACGTGTCGATTCCCCCGCAGTCGACTATCGAAGCGCGGTTCGGACGAACGGAGACAGAGAGACGGAGTATATATGAGTAAGGTAACAGTTACAGGTGGGGACCTGTCGCAGACGGAGGGTGGGGTACAGAGCGAACAACCAGGGCAGCTGCTCGGACCGGACAGCGACGAGACGCCGACGGTGAGTGTCGTCATGCCGACGCTGAACGAGGAAGAGGGCATCGGCGTCTGCATCGACAAGGTGGCCACAGCGCTCGAAGAGCTGGGCGTCACCGGCGAGGTCGTGGTGAGCGACAGTTCGACCGACCGGACGCCCGAGATCGCACGCTCGAAGGGGGCGCGCGTGGTCGAACCCGACGGCAAGGGCTACGGATACGCCTATCGTTACGGCTTCCGGCACGCCCGGGGCGAGTACATCGTCATGGGCGACGCGGACACGACCTACGACTTCGAGGCCATACCGCGGTTGCTCGCACCCGTCACACAGGGCGAGGCGGACATCGCGATGGGAAGTCGTCTGGAGGGAGAGATCAAAGACGGCGCGATGCCGACACTGCACCAGTACGTCGGGAACCCCTTACTGACGCGCTTCCTGAACACCTTCTACGATGCGGGCGTGAGCGACGCCCACAGCGGCTTCCGGGTGTTCACGCGCGAGGCCCTGGAGACGATGGATCTCGAGTCCGACGGGATGGAGTTCGCAAGCGAGATGGTGATGGAGGCCGCGGCGAAGGACCTCACCATCGAGGAGGTGCCGATCACCTACCACGAGCGCGAGGGCGAGGAGACCCTGGACAGCTTTCGGGACGGGTGGCGCCACGTCAGGTTCATGCTGGTGAACGCGCCGGGCTACCTGTTCTCGATCCCCGGGGCCGTGATGTTCGCGGCCGGCGTGTTCTGGATGGCGGTCGCGTTCGGCGGAGTGGAATTCGGGGCAATGAGTTTCGGCATCCGGACGATGATAAGCGGGAGTTTACTGGCGCTCGTGGGCTATCAGGTCGGGAGTCTCGGCGTCTTCTCGACGATAGCGTCGGACCCCATCCGGCGACCGACCGACCCCGTGACGACGTGGATCACCGACCACGTCCAGCTCGAACACGCGGCGACCGTGGGCGTGGTGATCGCGGTCGGTGGCCTCCTCTACGCCGGGAGTCTGGTCGTGACGTGGGTCACGAGCGGGTACGCTGCGTTGCCGACGATTCACGCGGACATCATCGCCTTCACGGCGATCGTGCTCGGGATCCAGACTGTGTTTGGGGCCTTTTTCCTGAGTGCGATCGGGGGCGAGTGATAGAGGACGGACGAGGGAGTCCCGGCTGAGCGCCTCGACAGGATCGTCACTGCCGTCGAAACCATCGAGGAGAGCCTCGGCGTCCTCTCGGGTTTACACTCCCGAGAGCCAGATCGGATCCGCCTCCGCGGGGTCGAACGCCAACAGCTCGACGCGAGAAACCGCAGCCCGGACTTCTCCGCCGGTCATATCCTGTGGCGCAACGAATACTGGAACTGCTACATCTCGATCCGCGAAATCCTTGACATCGGTCGAAAGTACAGCGAGATCCTCCGTTTCAGCGTGGGCGAGGACGGCGTCGTCCGGGGCAGCCATCCCGAGCGCTTCGACGTCCCGACTGTACACGACTTCGTGGCCGTCACCGCGAAGCGCGGAGACGTACGCTTCGGGGACGTTCTCGTCGGCCAGAATCCGCACGGCTAGTCGGCCTCTTCACTCGACTCGGCCGGGCCAGCGATTCCGAGTCGCTCCCGGGTTTGCCGTTCTCCCTCCCGTCGGCGCCGCTCGGCTTCGCGTTCGCGCTCCCGAAACGATTCGCGGTGGTCGTAATAGTACGAAAGGGCGTAGAAGATATCGCCCGCGGAGAGCCCGTACTCACCGGCGACGACATGGGGGTCCTCGTCGTTGTCCACGACACGGCGCTTCACGTCGAGGACGGTGATGCGTGTCCCCTCGATACGGGGGGACCCCGACCGAATGTCGTCGTCACGGACGATGCTCGTCATATCTACCTGTATCGGCGAACGAGTATTAAGCCCTTGGACGGACTCCTCACCACGCGCCGTCGATGGCGCGGTGGTACGCTCGTTCTGCCGTGTCGGCGACGACGTCCCGGTACATCGCTACAATACTCACTACGAGGAGAGCTAGTAGGTTTCGACAGTGACACCGAGTGCCTCGAAGTCTTCGACGTTGTCAGTCAGGACCGCGTCGTCGAGGGTGTCGGCCATCGCGGCGATATACCCGTCGTTCCCTCCAACGCCGGCGTTCCCTCCCACACGGTCGTCTGCTGCCGCGAGTAGTTCGCCGGCTTTCCGCGCGATCTCCTCGTCGACGTCGATGCGGGGGTATCCGAGGAGACGGTTTCGCACCTCCTGTTCGGTAATGTCACTGCGAGCCGTGGCGACGCCGTAGTAGGTCTCAGCGACCACCGGAGTCGGTACCCACTGCATCTCGCCTCTCTCGACGAGTTCCGCGCCCTTCGAGAACGCGTCAGGATCCTCTGCCATCAGGTCGAAGAGATACGAAGAATCGACGATCATTCCTCCGCGTCCTCGCGTTCGAAGGCGCCGCGGGCGGCATCGAGGCGGTCGCGGTCACGCCCGCGCAGACGGTCCACCGCTTCCTTCGCGTCCTCGGCCTCCGCCTCGGTCAGGAGGCCGGCAACGTCGCCTGGATGGGGCCCGCGCGTCATCCGGCGCAGCGTCTCCTCCATCGTCTCGTCGTCCTCCTTGTGGGCGCTGAGCCACTCGTGGTACTCCTCCGAGACTCGAATGATTTTGACCATGCGATATATCTGGATATATGCGATGAAGAGTCTTACGGGGCTCCGTTGGTCTCTCTCACTCGCCTCGGAGTGGTCCTGCGGATCGATACCGACGTCGAAGTTCTGGCAGCAGTACACCGCCGGCTTTCCGCGCGATCGTTTCGTCGACGTCGATCGGGATACCCGAGGACGCGGTTCCGCACGTTTCTGCTAGTCGCCATACGCGTCGAGGAGGTCCCACTCCTCGCGCATCAGTTCTCGAACGCCGTGTTCGAGGATCCCGTCCCCGAGTGATTCGATCGGTTGTTTCCTGTTTTTCACACGCGTTTGCTATGTTTGGTGCGCGTCCCCTCTTTGATCAGTATTGATAGTGGCACTCGTTCGACGAACGTGAAAAATTTCGATGGGATGGAACACGGTGACGAACGGTTCCGGGTTCACCACTCGTCACGGATCGCGCGCCGGTATGCCGTTTCGGCCTGTGACGCGACTTCGTCCCAGTCGAAGCGCTGTGCTCGAACGCTGGGGTCGGTCGGTGGTCGTTCACCGGAAAGGGCGGTATTCAGGGCCTCAGCCACGCCGTCGACGGTCGGTTGGGTGAGGTACCCGGCGTCGCCGATCACCTCGTCCGCTGCGGACTCCGGGTGGTCGGCACCGATCACGAGACAGTCAGCGGCCATCGCCTCGGCGTAGGTGATACCGAAGCCCTCGCGGGTCGACGGCGAGGGGAAGACGTCAGCGGCGCGCATGTGTCCGAGAACGTCCTCGTACTCGTCGAGGAAGCCGAAGAAGGTCACGCGGGCGGCGTGGGTCAGGGACTCGCATTTCGCTTCGAGGCGCTCGCGTTCGGTGAGTTGACCGTCGGACCGATGAGTTTCGGCACCCGGACGATGATCAGCGGGAGTCTGCTGACGCTCGTAGGTTACTAGGTCGGGAGTCTCGGCGTCTTCTCGACGATCGCCAGCGACCCCATCCGGCGCCCGACCGACCCCGTGACGACGTGGGTCACCGACCACGTCCAGCTCGAACACGCGGCGAGTCTGGGCGTGGTGATCGCGGTCGGGGGACTGCTCTACGCCGGGAGTCTGGTCGTGACGTGGGTCACGAGCGGGTACGCTGCGTTGCCGACGATTCACGCGGACATCCTCGCCTTCACGGCGATCGTGCTCGGGATCCAGACCGTCTTCGGGGCGTTCTTCCTGGGTGCGATCGGTGGGAAGTGAGCGACAGCTTGGGCGGATTAATACAGTCGGTTGTTTATCAGTTCTTGATTTCGTCGACGGGTGAGATAAGTACCGATAACACAGCCGAGATAGGTTGACGCTACTCGGTCAGGAAGTGATTGCGTTAGTGTTTGATCTGGGTAGGATACGGCCGGGAGATTCCGTGAGCAACGCTATTCGTCCGAGGAGATGATCATTTGGAAACTCTCGTGGGCGAATACGGAGAGTTCTTCGTGACGGTTCTCAAGTTCGTTCGCGGTTTCTTTCGGCAGTACGCTGAGTTCGACCGTTCCGTCGCTCTGTTCGAAGATACGAACGTCTGCCGCTTCGCCGACGAGTTCGCGGACGTCATCTTCGATCGTCGTCCAGATCTCGTTATCTTTGATCTCGTCCGCTTCAGAAATCTCACCATCCGACTCCGATTCTGTCATCTTCTGTGTGTTTCTCGGTAACCGTCATAAGTTTTGTTTCTGGCCCAGTATTAGTCTCGAACGTCAGATACCGTTCACTCGCTCGGGACGCTAGAGGGCTCCGACGGGGGACCCGACTCACGTGAAGAACCGGCACTCACGGTCCGAGTGATGTCCGAGTTCACGGGTTCACCCGTCAGCATCCGGTAGTACCGGTCGACCGATTCGTCTTTCGTGAAATACTCCTCGAACGCCGCACGGGCGTTCTCTCCCTGTTCGTCGACAAGTTCGGGGCGTCTTCGCCACACTTCGATCGTCCTGATGACCTCCCAGACGTCTCCCTGTTCGGCGTGGAATCCGGCATCGAACGCGTCGATGATGCGGGCCTCGTCGTCGTGTGGCTGGGTGATACCGAGGATCGGCATTCCGGCTGCCATCGCCGTGTACATCTTGCTCGACACGCAGACGCCCTCGAAGCCGTCTTTGACCGCGACGACCGACACGTCCGCCGACGTCAGGCTGTAGGGCAGGTCGTCCCATGGCTGGTAAGGAAGGAACTTCACCGTGTCGCCGTGGATGCTCCGCTCTTCCGCGATGTCGACAATCTTCTCTTTATTGTCGCCCTTGCCGATGATGCAAAACCGGACGGGCTCGTCGGCGAAGGAGCCGACGGCCCTGACGAGTGTTTCGAGATCGTGGAGTTCGACGATGTTTCCGGAGTACAATGCTCTATTCAATCCGGTGACGGCGGGTGGATAGCGTCACTCTGAAGACGGAAGCGAAGCGGAGAGAGGAAATGTGCCTAAGATCCTCTTCCGCTTCGTTAAGCAAGCGGCGTCGCTGGCTCAAAAACGCTGTGCTGCCAGCCCCAGGGCGGTGGTGAGTGATCCGGCTGGCAAAGGATTTGCCGGCTAGAAGCACCTTACGTTGGATTTTCTGCGGGTTCACATGGACGCGAGTTACGCAGAAATCGTCGATTGGGCCAGCGAGATGGATCGGGTTCGGGCCCTCTTGCAGTTGGATCGCGGTGATTTCCTGAATCCATCGACGCTGTGGCGGTCGTTCGAACGGGTTCCCACTCGTGTCTGGCGCAACTGCTCGACCGCTCAGCGGCTAGGTGCGATCCCGGCGACCACGGCGCGCTGGATGCCACGTTTTTTGACCGTGAGACGACATCCAGCCACTATGTAGACCGCTAGGATCGCCACATACGGACGCTGAAAACGATGGTCCTGGTTGACACGGAGTCGTGTGCCGTCTTCGACTTACACTGTTCGGCACACTGACCCCATGACACACAGGTGGGCCGTCAGGTGGCGCTGCGCAATATCGACAAAATCGAGAGCCTCGCCGGTGACAAAGGCTACGACTGGTGGCTGCTTCGACAAAGATTGCGTGCAGACGACGTCAAACCTGTGATCAGGCACCGCGAATTCGGCTGGCACGTCATCGCCAACAATTTCCTGCAAGATGATACGATCTACCATCAACACTCGAACGTCGAATCCATATTTTTCGCGCTTCGCCACAATACGGCGAGATTGTTCGCACTCGAACGTGGTTCGGCCAGTTCCGCGAGATCGTCCTGAAATACGCTGTCAGAAACATCAAACTCAGTGTCACCTACTCACAACCGTGAAATCACGCATCTCAACAAGGCCCTATTAAGTAAAGTATTTGTAGACAGAAAAGGTCCGTTCTTCTATGCCAGAAAATGTGGTCCTTCTTTCAGTTGATGCTCTACGGGCAGACCATCTCACTTGTTATGGCTACGAGCGGCCGACATCACCATTCATCGATGATTTTGGTGAAAATAATATTCATTTCAGTAATTCGTATAGCGCCGCCCCTAACACTAGAGAGAGTATACCGTCTTTGCTTAGCGGACACTTTTCGGATGAGTCACTCAAACCAAATTACAAACTCAATAAACCGACTATCGCGAGCTTTCTGAGTGAAGAGGGTTACCGAACAGCAGCATTCCACTCGAATCCGTACGCATCCAGAGCGTTTGACATGGATCGAGGATTTGAACTGTATGATGACGACTTACACCTCGGTAAAAACAAGTGGATCGCTCTCTTTCAGCGCGCAGTCGATAAGATCCGAAATAAACACTACGTACGTGCGGACACTATCAACAAGAAGTCTCTTGATTGGATGGATGAGATGTCAGACGACGAACCATTCTTCCTATGGAATCATTATATGGACGTACACGGGCCATACGAGCCCTTAACGGAGTATAGAGAACTGTTCGAACCGGATGCTATCAGTGACCGGAAAGCCCAGTCTCTGTACCAGCGGGCTGTGAAACGACCCGATTCAATCTCAGAAGCCGAAAGAGAGACGCTCATAAATCTATACGATGCCGAAATTCGGTACCTTGACTCCTGTATTGAGAGTTTCATCGATTCATTACGGGAACGGGGCCTTCTGGAGGATTCTTTGGTCGTCTTCACGGCAGATCACGGCGATGCTTTCGGTGAACACGGATACTATGAGCACCCACAATACCTTCACGATGAGCTTATACGAGTTCCGATCATCGTGGCAGAACCTGGGAACGATACTACAGTATCGATGCCGGCTAGCACCTTGGACGTTCTCCCGACTATTCTGGATTTCGTTGGGGTTGACGCAGAAGTTCCGGGTGATTCTCTACTGAAAATTTCCGAGACTCCGTCAGCGGAACGGGTGGTATTTTCCCAAGTCCGGGGAGAAAATTCTGACCGAAACATACGCCGTTTTCGAGCCATATCTTCAGATTCGACGGCCTTCGGTGAGTTCGATCTGGACTCGGAAGAAGTCTCTATCACCGACCAAGATTCTGAATCGATCGGAACTCAACTCTCCGATCACATTCTGGAGCGGACAAATGAATCCGAATTTAAAGACTCCGAAGAGGACATCGAAGATTCGGAAATAGAAAGACGACTGGAAGCACTTGGTTACAAGTAATGCGGTCGATCGAGACATGGGTGACGGTCAGCGCCAACAACCAGACTTGATGTCAGAGCTATGAATGTGATCGGGATCAACGCTCGTACGTTCAGTGTCGACAATCCAGGGGGGGCAATTCAGGTTGGGCTCAAGCTGACGAAGACAATTCGTTCGGCGTCAAGTTCCGAGGTTAAATTGTACGGGTCTCCCTCCCTTCAGAATAAGTTCCCGAATTCGCGTATCCATTCGCAATTCTACTCATCCGAATCGCAGTTGTACGGAATCTTCTGGGAGAGGGCGGTGTTGCCGTTTTATAACCACAACGATATCGACGTGTTGCTATGCCCCAACGGAAATGGTCCCCCATTCGAACTCGACGTTCCGGTTATATTGTATATCCACGACGTCAACGCAATGTTGGGATATTCAAGTACACTGTACGAGTATTATCGCAAAGCGACGGTCCCAGTTGCAGCACGAGCGGCTGATGCGATCGTTACTGTTTCGAAGTTTTCTAAATCTGAAATTACGGACGTACTTGGTATCCCTGACGAGAAAGTACATGTGGTCCACAATGGTCTCGATCCACAGTATATCCACGATAGGGATGGTCACCAGATTGACGTGCCTGAGAACTACGTTCTGTACATCGGCCAATTGAACCCTCGAAAAAATATCCAAGCTCTAATTAATGGGTTCAAAAAATTCAATAAAAAATCTGGAATGGACTACAAGCTCGTACTTGTTGGTCCAAAGAATAGAACAATTTTCAAAAACTTCAAACTGGAGTCTGCGCCTGATGTCGTTCATCTTGGCTACGTCTCTGATGAAGAATTAAAGTACATCTACGACCAGTCTAATGTCTTCTTATTCCCATCATTACATGAAGGGTTTGGCCTCCCACCCCTCGAAGCGATGGCCTGTGACACACCTGTCGTTGCTTCGAGAGCGGGTGCATTACCGGAGGTTCTTGAGGATTACCCGATCTACGTTGACCCTCACTCGGAGGAGGACATTTCAAGAGGGCTCTCATCAGCCTTGCTCGAAAACGAGTACTCTGCCACGAGACGGGAGGAGGCACGACGCCACGCACGCAGTTTCACATGGGTATCATCGGTTGCCGACCTCGAAGAAGTCGTAGATGAGGTAACCACCTAAGAGCCGATGGTATCAACTGATGTCTTTTCTATCCTTAGGATTCCACGCAGATTCTACATCGAACTGTAGCATTTCTCAAGGCGGTCGATTCTATCTTCGAGTGAAAAGTATCTAACTGCGGTTTCACGGGCTTGCTTGGACATACTTTGTAATTGATCCCTATCTTCAGCCAACTTTGCAATTGCCTGTGCGAGTTCGTCGGAGTCGTCCGGTTTAACGAGAACACTGTTCTCTCCGTCTTTAATCCCGACAGGGTCGTCCGTGAGTTTCGAACTGATCACTGGAGTACCAGACGCGTATGCCTCCATCATGGTCAACGTTGGAAACGCTTCGCCACTCTTCGACGTGAATATAAATCCGTCGGCAGCTGAGTAGTACCTCGGTAGCTTCTCGTCTGAAATCCGCCCTCTGTATTTGAGGATATCGATGTTGCGGGTAGCAGCTTTTACATTGTTTCTCATGGGTCCATCCCCTGCGACGACAATTTGTAGTTCTGTGGACTGCTGATCCAGCTTTCGGGCGGCATCCAACAGAACATCGATCCCTTTCTTTTGAGATAGTCTAGACAGTGCGAAAAATACCGGATCGACCGAATCCATTCCTATACCGTCTCCTGATTCAGTCCTGTTCGGCCGAAACTTATCTGTGTCTACTCCGTTCGTCATCAATTCACTATTGACTTCCGTGCTGATCGACTCAATGTACGTGCCGATATTCCGACTGACGTAATAGACTTTATCGGCTTGTGAGAGGTTCCACTTTCCAACCGTCCGATCGTTGATCATCTCCACTATATTGGCCGGAAATGGGTATTCCACAAACGGCGTGTGTTGGTGTAAAATTACAGGTGTGTGCAGGGGGGCGTTTTTCAGTAATAACGATGTCGTCAAGTAGTTCATCCCGTGGGCATGTATGACGTCCCTTTCCTCTTGTTCGATAACGTTCCGTATACGACTTTTGGCAGAGACTGGACTCGGGATCGGGTAGGGAGCACCGAACTGTTCTACTGGATTCCAGGCAGGGTACCGACTGATATTATATCCGTTTCGCTGTGATCCGAGCGATTCAGCGCCAACATCTGTCGTAATTACCGTCACATCGTGGCCTCTGTCAGCCAACCGCTTGGCGTGAGATTCAACGACCGACTCAATACCGCCGATATGTGGGTGAAAGTAGTGCGACCCAAGAACGATATTCATACTTGCGAAGTCAAGATGGCGGAATATCCCATTTTCGTTGAGCGGTAATGATCTTTGTCGGCGTATTCTGTATTCTCTTTTCGGAACTCTTACGATTAATTAGTGTGTTTGATTTGCGCAATGGCAACTATCTGTTTGGTGAACGGAGTATACCCTCCGGATGTGTTCGGAGGGGCTGAAAACTACGTGCATCGAACAGCTCGGGCACTACAGAAACGGGGCCACGACGTTTCAGTATTGACTACTACGAGTGAGGTTTCGCGTCGTTCACTTCGTATTCAAAAAGAAATCTTCGATGGAGTTCCTGTCTACCGCTTTTACCCTCTGAACACGTCACACCGGACGGATGGGACTGGGGAAAATGTCGTTATGAAAGCTCTCTGGCATCAATTCGACACAATAAATCCGCATGCTAAACGCGTTGTAGCAAAATTTTTGGATTCACAACAGCCGGACATCGTTCACTCAAACAATTTTATGGGGATTACGGCATCCGCTGGGAAGGCGATCGCCGAGGCCGACGTGCGGTATGTGCATACGCTTCACGACTACAGTCTCATCTGTCCGAAGAGTAACTTACTTCGAGAGCTCACCGCACCTGATGACGAACTTCAGATTTGCAATTCACCACCTGTTCCCTGTCAGATGTACAGCAAAGCGAAAGATCGAATGATCGGTAAGCCCGATGTCGTTATTGGACCGAGCCAGCATGTGATCGACGAACATCGCAAGCACGGTTTCTTCAGTGATGTCAGTACAGCCTGTATCCCCCACGGCGTCCACGAACTGGCAAACTCCGTCCCGGATAGTGCCGAAGACTCTGTTCTCTTTGTGGGAAAACATCTCCGAGCGAAAGGACTGGACACGTTATTTGAAGCTGCCAAGACAACACCAGAAGTGGACTTTCACATCTGTGGTACAGGACCTTACGACGGCCGGAGTAAAAAGGTCGAGAGTGAAGTTGCGAACGTCACATACCACGGGTATGTTTCGGATGAGCGTCTCCAGAGTTTCCGACGAGAAGTTGCCGCAGCCATCGTTCCATCGATCTGGATGGAAAACTCACCATTGACAATCTACGAGAGTTTCGCACAGGGTCTTCCGGTGATCGGCGCGGATATCGGTGGTATCCCTGAACTCGTGAGCGAACACAGGGGGGGGTTATTCGCTCCAGAAGATGAAACCGACCTCTCAAACTCTATCAGCGATTTAGTATTTGAGTCAGATTTGGAGCGATTGAGAGAGAATGCCTACGAATGGGCCAGAAACCATACGATGGAAGACCACATCGAAGACCTACTTGACTGCTATCGACTCTAATTTATATATCCGAGGTCTTTCAACCGGTCCTGTGCGTCTTGGTCGAGTGCAACTGAACTAGTGGGCGTTTCGACCGACTCTTTCCACTTTTCCAGTATCTCGTCGAATTTTTCGGGGTTTCCTGGTGGTTCTCCATAGTGGCTGCACCCTCCCTTGTAAGCCTTCAGACCATCCGGAAACAGTTTTCGTGAAAGATGTTTAGTGGGGGCAAAGAAGAGATTTCCGATCAATCCAGGGGCTCGTTGATACCAGGTTGACCGAGAGAATACGTACCCACCATCGGAATCCCAGACACTGTCGTATTTTGTTACCCCGGAGAACGGAACGATCGGGAGATCGTGGTGTTTCTGATAGAAAGAAAACGAGACATCGTCCGATGTACTCGGTTGGTAAATGACGGGTCGTTCGTCTTCGCTTACATTGAGCACATTGAGTATTGTCGATAACAATTCAGTATGTCCGAACTCTTCGTCTGACTCCTCTGCAGGGATATCCGGATGGATGAAGACAGTCGGAACGAACACTAACTCCGGTCGAATCGGTCCATTGTGTCCGAACATCCCACCCTCTCCAAGAAGTTCGCCGTGGTCCGACGTATATATGACGAGCGTATCGTCAAGGATTCCTTCTGATTTTAGGTGATCGAGTCGCTCTAAGAACGTCTCTGCGTCCTGGTGGACACCCTCTCGATACTCTTCTCTCACCGCTTCAACAGTGCTGTCCGATCGAGACCCAAAGTACTCCTGCGCCGTTCCGTCGAAATTCCCGTACGGCGAGTGTCCTCCTTGTCCGCGCTCCATTACGACGAACGGTTTTGATACTGAGCCGAACGGGTCTTCGACCTCTTCTGAAGGCTGATCCAGTACGGAATAGATCGGGTCATCAGATCCTGAAACGCCTATCGAGTTCACAAACCGGGTTTCGTGGCTTTCGATATCGAACAGAGTAAAGACTGATTCCGGGATCCGGCAATCGAAATCGGTCACTCCGTGGTACGGCATGTACGAACCACTCACCAGTGTGGCAAAAGACGTCGGTGAGTGGATAGAGCCGGCCACCGACTTCCATACCATCCCTTTCTCGGAAACTGACTCGGGCAGCGTATCCCACCTGACTGCGTCAGCAACATAAATGAATATATTAGTTACATCGATATCAGCCACCGTATCTTCCACTTTCATGATCCCTACGGTCAATGTCTCCTTTGTCACATTTCAAAGTATCTCTTCCAATAGAACGATTAGACGTACCCGAGGTCATCGAGTCTGTCAATTACTTCTTCAGACATCTCGTTTTGTTCTGTTCCGGTCGTACGTTCTGATATTGAACCCTGAAGATTCGATAGCACTTCTTTCGGGTCCTCGTTCGCAGATCCGCTACCAACATACCCACTGTTAGTTTCATGTCCGTAATAACTGGGTGGCACTGCAAGCCCAGACAAACGTGAATCGTACGTATTGAGTATGTCGGGGTCAACGTTCTCTTCTTCGAGTCGACGTACTGCAACCGGAATAAGGCCGTGATACTCGGTCAGTACCGGGTTCCCCTGAGGGTTATCTAACAGATTTTTGCCACGGGAGCGGTGCTCGATCCCTGAGATATCAAGTAACGTTTTGTGCAGGTCGAGATGACTCACAGTCGTCTCGCATTTTCCGTTCATATTTTTACCAGAGATGACCAGTGGAATGTTTACGATCTCCGGGAAGAGTCCGTACGTGTGGTTCCACGTCTCGGATTCGCCTAACATCTCCCCGTGGTCAGAAACCGTTATAATATAGTCGAACGACGAGTCCAGTTCTTCGAAGATTTCTCTATATATACTCGCTAGGTATCGACTAGCATCAAAGTACGCCTCAACAGTCCCATTTGGAGGAGTCTCTAGACCGAGAGAATCTTTGATACTGACTGTTATCGCATTGTCTTGGTTCGGTCCGTCGAAACCAGGCGGCGTATAGTACGGTGTATGTGCTTCCATTAGATTGAGAAAAAGGAATTCATCCTCACCAAAGGTTGTTTTCTGGAGTCTGTTGCGGACAGAGGAGGCACCGCTGTCTGGTGCCCCCCCTATTGCCTCAATACCTCCACGGAGATACGCGATACCACTCCGTAGCGAGCGCCAAGTGTCGTATTCCGAGCGAATGCACTCGGAAAAAGCAGTTGGGTATTTCCACAATTCACCTAGCAGTGACGATCTCGGTGCCGAGAAGGCGCTCCAATCTACGACGTCGTCCGAAGCGGACATCAATTTGCTTGCACCAATAAATTCATCAAAACCACGATCCCAGTCACGAGCCGGGGAGATATTTGGATTTGCAGTCCAGCATCGGGTTCGATATCCCGATTTGCTTAATTGTTCTGGTAGCACGTCTTCGTCGACATCAAGAGAAGGTGATTTGGCATGTACTCCTACTTCAGAAGGGTATTTCCCGGTAAACATGGAGGCATGTGCAGGTGAAGTCCAGTTTGCTGTCGAATATGCATTCTCGAAGCGTTGACCAGACAACCAACTGAAGTGTCTGTCGAACGCATCTTTTCGTAATGTGTCAAGAACGACGAGAGCCACGTTTGTCATAATACAACTCTATTTCTTGTTCAGCTATATGTACCCTAGCTCTTCCAGACGTTTCTGAGTCGAATCGTCCACCTCGTCCATGTTTGAGCTGCCAACAGTTGTCATAGGCCCGTATACCTCTTCAAGTTTTTTCGACAGTCGTTGGGTCCTTTTAGAGTGGTCGTTTACGACGTTGTTGATCTCCTCGGGATCGTTTCGTAGGTCGAACAGCCATTCGCTTCCATCGGACCCTTGGACGAATTTCCAGGCATCTGTGCGGATACATCGGAGTGTTCGATCGAATTTCGATATTTCTTCGGCAGCGTCATCCACCCGCTGTTCCAACGTTTCAATGGCCGGTTGAGGTGTGACGTACTCGGCAAACGTTCGGTCTCGACTGACCTCTGTAGATAGCAACTTGTTCTCCGAGATTGAATCCAAGTCCGGACTCTGAACACCGGTAATGTCGAGTATAGTCGGAAATAAGTCCCGGATTTCGACCTGAGACTCGATAACTGTCCTTTCAGATATGGATTCAGGATAGTGAAGTATCAGCGGCACATGCAACAGAGTGTCGTGGAGAGAATACTGGTGGTCCATCAATCCGTGCTCACCAATATTTTCTCCGTGATCACCCAGCACTGCGATGAAAGTGTTCTCGAAAATTCCTTGTTTCCGGAGAAACGAAACGATGTTTCCTAGTCTGTAATCCAAATACTCCAATTCTGCATTGTAGAGTGCTTCCAGTGCCCGGAACTCCCACCCTTCCATTTGGACATCGCCGCTCACGTACCCCCACTGGTCCTGGTTTGCGTCGTCGGCTTTTTCAGGGGATATGTCGTCAGGCAGGTGTTTGTATCGAAACGAGCGAGGTGGATCGTAGTCGAGGTGCGGTTCAATGTAGTTCACAAACATAAAAAACGGCCTGTCAGACTCAGATCTTTCACCGATCCACTTTTTTATCCTGTGATTCGTCAAGAGTGCGCCATCATCGTACCGGTTCTGAAAGAACTTAGCATACAGTGCGTTTCCCAAGGATCGATGTGCCTCAGACCATCTTACACGCTGAAGCAGTTGGTAGAGCTTCGTGTTCCAATTCTGGTTGTTTCGAATAACGTCACTCAGGTCGGTATCGGACGAAAAGAGCTCCCAGCTCTGGTAGAAGTCCTCGAACCCTTTATCAAATCCGAATGTCGGGCTGATCCAAGTATTGTTCGAAATCCCAACTGTATCGTACCCCTCATTTCGCAACAGTTCTGGAAGCGGTTCGAATTTGGGAGTAAACAATTTACTGCCCGCGTGTGTTCCGTGGTCTCGGGTATATTGGCCAGTAAACATCGAGGCATGTGACGGGAGCGTCCACGGAGCCGTAGTGATGGCCTGTGTGAAGGTTGCTCCGTCGTCGGCGAGTGATTTCAGATTCGGCAAAATGGCTGGGTTCTCCATTGGGAGGGCGTTTTGAGCCCTGGCCGTATCCATCACAATAACCAGAATGTTCGGTCGATCCATTCATTATCGAGTTTAGAGTGGTGATATATTAATCGGGCGGTTATCGTGTCTATCGTAATGAGGTTTCGTGGTTTACATGTCATTTTGGGTCGTGGAAGCTCTAGCGTGACACTATTCGCTTTTGTTTTCTTCTTCAACCAACACAGTGATATCGATGGTTTCAGTAGTGCCGCGTATGACGATCGCGACTGTCACTGGCATAGCGATGAAAGTATGAGTCGGACGAAAATTCTATTCCCATACTACGTGGATCAGGAGCGAGCGATCCCACATCTGTTCTATCAGCTTGCGTCCCACCTTGACCCCTCCCGGTATGAGGTCACTATGTTTTCTAATGGGAAAAAAGAAACTGTGCCCGAGACTGTGAGTACAGCGACTTTGGGGGACAGTGGTTTCCAGGCGAAGTTGGGGGCCGCGAACACTGCTCTGGGTCAGTTCGATCTCCTCCATACAGGAGGATATCCGAAAATCACTCTCCCGATGGGATTGGTGGCCCAAATGCGGAATCGGGGATTAGGTCATGTCCATTCGTTCAGAGTTGATATTGAACCGAGTGGTGATTACTCCACGCGGTACAAGAGAGTGCTGGCACGGTTGGCAGATCACCACGTTTCTGTAAGTGAGCACACGTCGGAAACAGTGAAACGCCACTTGGGGATTGAATCCGACGTTATCCACAATCCCGTCGATACCGATCTCTTCAATCCGAACTACGAGCAGTCAAAGAGGGTTGATACCGAAGACGGTGTCAAATCGATACTATTCGTGGGAGCACTCTCCCAGCGAAAGCGGCCGTCGGACGTGCTCTCTGTCGCGAAGCAGGTTGACGATGCGAAATTTTTCATCATCGGCGACGGCCCGCAACAAAAGACAATCGAAAGACAAGCTGATAAGATCCAAAATGTCGAATGCTTGGGCCGGCTACCCAAAGTAGAATTGCCACAACTGTATTCGACTGCTGATCTCCTATTATTCCCTTCGGTCCGTGAAGGTTGTCCGAATGTGGTTATGGAGGCGATGGCATCAGAGACGCCAGTCTGTGGCTACAACACGACTTCGATGCCTGAATTGATTACGAACGGAGAAACCGGGCACTTAGATGATATTGGGGATGTTGAGAGTCTTGCTAACTGGATATCGTCTACGTCGCTCAATGAGCTTGAACAGGCTGGGAAGATCGCGAGAGAAGAAATGATAGATAATCATCACCCTTCGGTGATTGCGGCACAATATAACTCTATATATGAGGAGTTGCTAACTGAAAATTGATTTTAAATAAATCTTTCCGGGACCTTATTATAATATGTGAATTATGGTGGACTGTAGTACGGAACATCAATGTATTGGCTATATGATGCTCATTCATTTAAAACTATGATGCAAGATCCATATCTCACAGAGGATTCAGTAGAAGCTAGACCGAAGGACTCACAAATAAAGATAGCAAAGTCACTCACGAGTTCAATTCTCTGACGAAATCACGAGTTGTATTGCGTTTATCTAATCAAGAAAATATGAACTCAAAGTCAAAGCTGCTCAGTGCAGTGTTTTACCTCCTAATTTCTATTGCGGTAGTGGTACGTGAGAACACAGGCATCAGCGACGGTCCGTGGGTTGGATTCTACGAACCGTATTGGACGTTCTGGATTCTGCTCACGTTGGCCGCAGCTGTCTTTGCGGTTAGTCTCACCGTAGCTGAGATCTCTTGGCCAGTCATTATTTTAAACTCTATCTTTCTTACCACCATTCTCGTTTCTCACTCGCTTATCTGGAATACGATATGGGGTCCGTCAGATCCATGGGGTCATCTCAATACTATACATTACGATAATTTTGGACTCGATGCAAATATATATCCACTCTATCATATTATTATCGAGGGTTTAGGATTCATTACAAACGTTCCAGTGGGAAGAATTTTGCAACTTGCTCCGTACTATGTCCCTATTCTTGGTCTTTGCTTTGCAGTTGCTGTTGTCAGGAGAACTCCCGGAACTCCAACCGGCCGTCGGCTCGCACTGATCGCGATCCTCGGTGGACTCTTCTTTCGTTTTCTTAGTCGCCCGTTCTCACTCGGAATGCCGTTTTTACTCCTTATTTTCTGGTCAATTTTCCAAAACGAGTGGTCTCTCCGGAGTCGGATACTACAGATTTTCTTGGGCATTTCACAGATATTTCTCCATCCATTTGTAGCTATTATCGCCGCCATTGTCTTTGGTTCTCAGTTTGTCGTCCGGGTAGTGGAGCGCCGAACATCTCTATTGGTGAATCCAAAACCACAGAGTATTTTACCGGGGCTGATTGTGTCCGTAATTCTTGGGTATCGACTACTCATAGCCGGTCTTGCCAGCAGCATCCTGTATAGGGCGAGTTATCGACTCACTGGACAGGAGATTGCTGCAGTTAGAGAAGGCGGGGGTGGTGGGACTGCAGTTGTAACGGAGTCAGTTAGCTCAATCTCGAAAATCATTGAAGCGGTAATCCGTCTTTCATATGTCTTGACCCTTTCAATAATCGGCACCGTTACCGTTGTTTCGATCTTCCGTTCTCGCAAGATCGATTATAGACACGCGACCACGATCTTGGCCGGAGTCACGGTAGCCGGCATTATTTTGACATCCGCAACACTCTCTTTAGGCGTTGGGATCTTCCGTGTCATACCTATTGCCCCGATATTACTCCTACCACTATTGGCGAAAGGACTATCCGATCGCAAGTACCTTAGACTGTTTCTGGCAGTGTTGGCAATCTCAACTGGATTTATCGCTCTGGTGCCCAGTTCTATCTCTGGCGGCACAACCATTAGTGCTTCACAACCTCAGGTTAACTCCGTGGATTGGCTCGTCGAATATAGATCCGGATACGTAGTTGGATCTGCCCAGACATTCACAATACTTGAGGCACGGTACAATAATTCCATCAGTATTCGCCTCTCAGGAAGTAATTCTGTGATTGGTACTTGGGATCAGAAGTCTCATAATTCAGACTACTCTTGGGGAGTCACCAATGTGCCAAACGGATCATTATACGTTGTTGATGAACTGGATATCGCCTCTGCGGAGCGGGCAGCGATCGAGGGCAATTCATTCTGGATCCAATGCTATAACCGTTTCAAAATCACAGAGAATCAGATCTATGATGGGGATGATACTGATTATTACACTCTATCCGGGGAAAAAGACACATGCATAGAACGAATTGGCCTTAATAGTTCCTAACGTCTTGATTCAATGGTTCAATAAAATAAATAGCAGTTGTGATGCCTTGTTGAACGCCAGACAGCGTCGGGGTGGGGTTGACAGCCTACAGCGTCACGGCGTCAGAGACGACTGTTTGAACACAGAAGATGCAGTAGCCGCTTCTACCGTCGTTTGCTGAAGAGTCAGAGCCATGGTATTTCGGGTCGTCGTTTCGATGACGACGGCGATGCCTCTCCCGGATACGTCCGGAGAAGGGGAGCAGGCGGCGAGCCCTTAACTCGCCGTCTGCGTCAGGTTATGGATGATACACTTGCGTGTGAGCTCCCGGAACTGGCCGTGCCAGCTCCGGGAGCGCAACTTCTCGCCGTCGTCTTCTTTCAACTGCGAGAAGCCGGTTTCACTCATCCAGCGCTGGTTGTAGTCCTCGTTCATTCGGGCGTTGTGAGCCTTCTGTAACGGTGTTTGCTCCCTGTGTTTGATCAACGGTCGCGTCGAGTTGGAGCGACACTCCTCACGGAGGTTGCTCCAGGAGTAGTTCGCGTCGGCAGACAACACGCGCAGGTCTTCCGCATTCCGGCGGAAGACCTGAATCCCTATGTGGCCGTCCCAGGCCTTCTGCGTCGTGAAATGAACGTCCTTGATCGCCAGCGAATTCACGTCGAGCAAGATCGTTGTCTTCATCGACTGGAACGAGTAGTTCGCGCGGTCGCGGTAGTGGTAGCTGGTCTGATCGCGCTGGAAGCCACTTGCGTCAATCGCGGCTTCACCAGTCCAGCCCGCCTGCTCCGCCGAATCGCGGAGCAGGCGGCGGAGTTCACGCATCCGGTACTCCTGTTCCCACCAACAGAACGAACTGTAGTGCGGTGCCTCGTCGAGATCGAATACAGCAAGAACACCGGGTATCTCGTTGAGTTAGTCTTCCGTCTCACGGAGGCTCTTTTCCAGTCCGACACGATAGAGAATTAAGGCGATCTGCACCCACTTGGCGTACCCGCCCGCACCATATAGTGATTAACGCAACTTCTGAGTGAATCCACTGAGGTGATTCTCGATCCATGAATCTGTGAAACTCAACTGGCTGGTCAACCTCGTGAAAATTTCATCGAGGAGGGCGCAGTACTCTGCCGCGCCCTCCACGATGAGGGGCGACGATTCCCATTTGAGACTTTTCCAGACTGGCTCGATCGGGTTGAGATGCGGTGAGCCGCCCGGGAGAATGATGAGGTCGATTCCGAGTTCGTGGGCGCGTTTCCGCGTGTGCGCACAGATGTGTGAGGAGAAGTTGTCCAAGACGAGCAGAATCCGCTCGCCCATTCTGTTCGCGTACCTCCTTGAAACACGCGCAGATCCGTTCTCTCTCCTGGTTGGGGATGAATTGGACGATGCTCTCACCGTTGAGCGCATAGAACCCGGCCGCTGGTGTGTCGATTTTCACCAGCGGCCGGGCGATCGTCAACTCACTGACGGTGTACAGTCGTTGGGAATTGTCCCACGGTTGCGGGTGCGAGATCTCGAAGAATCCCACTGTTGTTCCACCGTCTGTTCGGACATCATCGTCAACCGTCCACTCCTCGTCGTTGTCGTCTTCGTCGCGTTTATTGTGTGGCTCGTCTGTCTCATCCTCAGCGAACGTGTCGGCAACGCGTTCGCCGAGGATTTTGTCAGCGTTCTCTGGTCGGTCTGGCCTCTCCGTACGTGGAATCACGTACGAGAGGCCAAGATCAGAGAGAAGTCGTGGGAGGTAGTTTCGGTACTTCCCAATCGGTGTGAGAGCCGAAGCTAAAGCGTCGCTCTGATTGAGGAAGATGTCTGGTTGGGATGATGTGTTCAATACCCCCCCAACCAGACGGAGAACTTTCGGCCTGGGACGTAAAAGAACTAGCGGCTGGCGTGATTACGCCACTCCCAATGGGAGGAATCGAGGGCTCGCCCCTCGATTCCGACGATATCTGGGCTGTTGTCATTCTCGCAGCCGTCAATCAGACCTCCATCTGGGAGATCTGCGACGAAACTGACGAGACGCCTTGTGACGATGTCGTCATGGACTGGCTGCACACCCTCGACCGAGGCTGGCTCGAATTCACCGCTAACCTCCTGTACAGACGCCTCGCCATGACGATTCTCGACCCCTCGCGGTCGAGAATCGTCTCCATCGACTTCGTCGATAACCCCTATCACGGCTCTCACCACGAGGACGCTGGCGAACTCTGTCGGATGGGTGCTAAGGACGGTACGACGACGTGTCACCGCTACTGCACCGCATACGTCGTCTCGAACGGCAAGCCGGTCACACTCGCCATGACTTACGTCCGTAGCGACGAACAGGAGGCCGACGCGGTCGAGCGCGTCCTCGACCGCGTCGCCGCCTACCCCTTCGAAATCGACCTCTTGCTCGCTGATCGCGGCTTCTACAACGAACGCGTCATCCGCCGCTCTCGTGAGATCGCTGCAACCGTCGTCCCTGTCCAGAACAAGGGCGAGCGAATGCAAGAGAAACTGGACACGCACCGCTCGTACATGACGACCTACCGGATGTACAAAGACCGCGAGCGGGAAATTCAGTTCCCGCTCGCGGTCGCTGTCTCCTATCACGCCGGTGATCGAGGCAAGCACGGCGAGGTCGTCCGGGGGTACGTGGCGTGCGGTCTGGCCGACCGCACGCCCAAAGAGGTCGAACGGCTCTATCGAAAGAGATCAGCGATAGAGACAAGCTATCGGTTATTTCGCCAGGCACGACCAACCACGACGACACAGGATCCGATCGTGCGGTTGGCGTTCGTGCTGGTGAGCTTCTTGCTGGAGAATCTCTGGTTAGTGCTCCGGTGGGCGGTCGTCGCCCGCCCACGCCGGGGCGGGCGCGACCTGCCCACCGCGTTCACGTTCACGACCTTCTGTGACTGGATCAGACACGTCCTCGAAGAGGAGTTGAACCGGCGCTGGACGATCGAGATGAACGGCGTCGGTGTCCCTGACTCGTACGCGACGGCCGCGGGCTGGCCTCAGCCCGCGGCCTCGGGATGCCCGCGATGAGCGGCAGCTCTCCGCTGAAACGGTGAAATCACTCGACTCGGCGTAACGCTTCACCGCAGAGTTCGGTCAGCGTGAAGCCACCCCAAGAACTCCGCGGTGATCACCAAAGAAACTCACTGATTCAGTGATCCGCCGAAACCTCGATTGGGAAGTACCGAGTTTGGATGGAACTTGACATCGAACTCTTCGTTCAAGAGGTGCTGAATCTCCTGTTTCTTCCAGGGTTCGCCTTCTTCGAGGAGAACGATGAGCGCTCTCGTTGCTCATCGTTGAGTTTCGGGGGCCGGCCACCCCCGAAACTCGGTGTAAGGAGTCCAAGACCGCCTCCGTTCCAGAGCGTGACCCACCGGCTACTGGTTGATTGAGGCACCCCGACATCGTTTGCTGCATCTTCCGGCGTTGCACCCTTGTACAGCCGTTTGATGAAGGTGAACCGCTTGCTCACCTTCTCATCATCAATCTGTGTGAGCAAGCGGTCGAAATCGTCCTCACTGAGGTGACGGACGATCTCTTTCTCTCGTCCAGTCATCACCCTACCACGCAGAGTACACCTAAATTTTCGGTGAACCACTATAGGTCAGAACGGCAGCGGGGGCACTCGACGCCATCACGCCAGCGAACCTGTTGGAGCAGGTCCGCTGCAGCCGATTCCGACACGAATCGGCTTATTGGGAACATATCGGGCACCGCTGGCGCGGTGCCTTTGCCCTCTTCGACTTTCAGCCGCAACTCTCGCCGTCAACGATCTCCTTCCCAGGAGCGAAGGGCCGTTTAGTTCACGGCCTCATACCACCCCAATTGTACTCCAGACATTCTGGGGACTTCAGACTTTCATCTCATCAGGCATCAGTGTCCTTCATATATTTTTTTAACTCTTCAGATATTGTTGGTCGGATATTCTCCCAACAATACTCTGGTCCACTATCCTTGTTATTTTGCTTCATCTCATTAAGATGGTCCTCGTCTCTCAACATTCTACCTAAATTTTTAGCAATATCTGTCGAATCATTTTGTGTTAATTGGTTATTTCCTATCACATCTTTCATTGCTGGGGTTTCTGAACAGAGAAGGGCCAGTCCAGAGTTCATATATTCAAAAACCTTAATCGGATACGATAATCGATAATCATTCATTCCTCTTTCATATGGCAAAATACAAATGCCAATGTCTGATTTTGTCATTTCTGATAGGGCATCTTCGTGATCCAACACACCGAGGTATTCATACTCAATATCATAATTATTCAGAAGATCTTGAAAGGAGCTGATGCCCTGTGGGAGAAAATTTTCATTTTCACTTTCTTCGGGGGAGGGGCCAATTAACACCAGCTGGAAATCAGATCCGCATTGATCCGCAGCTTCAAGTATAAGATCTATTCCTCTATGATAGTACATATTCCCTACGTAAACCACACGCTTCATGTCCTTATATCTATTATTCGATGGTGGTGTTTTTGATTCCACTTTATTTATCTTTCTACAGTCAGCACCGCCAATGAAGGTAGTCTTCTGTCCTTCCTTAATTAATTCTGTTTTATCACTTAAAAATACCTGATCTGAAATCGTATAGCTTAGACGAGAGACTAAAAACATGACTTCTCTATACATAAACTCAAGATTAACCCTATCTTCATATTCTCTTCTTCTGTTGTGCCTCCAATCTGGACTATCCCACTCAAAGATAACCCAGTTACTATCCGAAAGAATAGAAATTGGTATAGTAGGAAGGTGAATACTTCCATCACCACCAGTAATCAAGAGTCTAATATCTTTTCTATATAGAATATATACATAAATCACAAAAAATGGGAATAAGATGTTCCGGATATAAACATTCCCTGGGGGAGTGAAAGACTTAGTTGACATTTTATTTAAACTTGGCTCCTTTATTGGGGTTTTAGATATAATATAAGTGTTGAAATCATCACATACAGATTTAGAAAACTGGTATTGAGCTACAGAAGAGGAACGAGTCTTTGGTCCCCCAACATCGTTTATTACATATAATACGCTGTCTGATGACGTTTCTCTGTCTTTAGTATTTATCGAATCTCTCTCACTCATATTTACTAAAAACCCCCTCTATCACCATATGTCTAACTAATGAGTTATGGTAACAAAATAGTGTGCTCTTAGGTAGAGGAAGAGGGTGTCATAGAACTCCTGTCACACCGTGATGATCGTGCTTCCCGGATTGTCTCCTCGTTCGTAGTTGGTGATTGCGACGACGAGGCGAAGGCACAGCACAAGGAACACCTGCGTTCGTGCGTGGACGCGGCCTCGGGCGTGGGTGCGCCCGAGGCCGCAGTCCTTCACTGATTCCTTGGTTCGCTCAACACCATACGGCGATTATACGTCTCGTCCAGCGTCGATACCTTTAGTTGAACGTCCTCGCTGTGTTCGGTGATGAGGTCTTCGACCCTGTACTCGACGTCTTTCGGGTCGTCAGTGTTTCGTGCGTTGTACGGAGCGACTGGCACGACCCCTGCGGCCAGCAAGTGGTCGTACCAGTCGAGCGTGTCGTAGGTGCTGTCACCGACTATCCACATCGGCTTGGCGACGGCGAGCGCATCACACGTGACGCGCATCGCCGCCTCTTCTGGCGCTTGTTTGCTCTCGGTGAAGTCGGCTGCAATGGGAATCTTTTGCCCGGTCGAAACGATCGTGCAGCCGTAGCCATAGTAGTCTTCAGCGGTTGGATCGTAGATTTCGATGCATCTTGATCGGCAGGCATCGCCCTCACGGCGGTCGATCGCACCCGCAGCTAAGCCAGACAACCGTGTTTCGAAGCTCTCGTTCAACGGGGCGAATGCCGTAGACGTTGTGGTAGTAGCAATGGAGGAAACCGCGCATCCATCCGTCTTTAGCTAAGAGAAGAACCACGTGACAGCCGCGGCTTATCGAGGCTACTTTTCGAGAGGAATGAGAGGGCGACGGCTGTGCACACCAAAGCCACCTCACCGAGAATCATGCGTCGGCTCACTACACTGTTTCCCTCCGAGTTCCTCGGCGTGCTCTTCGAGGAACTCGGCGTGGTCAAGCGTGAGGGGAAGCTTCAGGTTCCAGTCCTCGTGTGAGCGCTCGTGTTCGGCTTCGCCGTAAGCGAGAGCCGAACATTCGCTGGCTTCAGACGCAGCTACAACTCGACGGCTGATGAGCCGATCTCTCCCGGCGGCTTCTACCATCGGTTGACGCCGACGTTCGCGGAGTATTTCCGCGACCTCGTCGAGCACGGTCTCGACGAGGTCGCTGTTCCCGACGCTGTTGACGCTGATATCGATCGATTCAGAGACGTAATGATCTCTGATGGAACCGTGTTGCGGCTGCACGAGTTCCTCTCCGAGGAGTTCCAAGCCCGTCACGAGGAGCAGGCTGGAGCGAGAGTGGTCTGCGTTATATTTGCATGTTCGGGCGGATTCGCTGTGCCACTGTGCCTCGAAATCGTCACACTGTAGCACCGTCACTGAGGTCGTTTCAGCACAATATTCAGCAGTTGCACTGATCACTCCCGGTCGCACGCCCAGCTTATCCTTCACGAACTTGGTGAGTATCTCGGATACTCGCCACCGCCGCTGTTGGAACGACTGATCGAAGACGCACAGAAGATCCATCAGCAACGACCGATCCTCCAAGAGACGCTCACTACCACTACACAACCGAGGTGTGAGTCTTAGCTAAAGACGAATGCTGGAAGGCTATTGTAAAATAATCTACTCTCAGATGAGACGAATAACGGGCGAAATGTACCTGACATCAGAAAAATTATTTAGGCACAAATTCATTCGCGATGCATGAACGTTTGCCTGATCACTGTGGATTGCCTCCGGAGAGACTTTCTTACGGATGAATATGCCGATACGCCATTTCTAAACCGATTTGCAGCTGAGGGAGAGTTTTTCACAGAAATGTGTTCTACGACAAGCACTACCACCCCCTCTGTAGCCAGTTATTTTACAGGCAGGTATTCAGAAAACAATGGAGTCAATACTCACCATAATGTGCGAATCCGAGATGACATTAAAACGTTAGCTGAACGATTCTCTGAAGCCGGATTTCATACATACGCCATGTCAACCGGCCCTCTAATTGAGGAAACTGATCTTGATCGCGGCTTTGATAAATATTGGTATCGGGAACGAAACCAAAATCTTACAAATGACTGGAAATCCGAGGCCCTGGACAAGAGAGATTCATTAGAAGAGCCATTTTTCCTGTATCTTCATCTCTGGGAACTTCATGGCCCAATTGACGTTCCTGATGAGTTCGATTCTGAAAAATATGGAGATTTCCAGAGTCCGCGACTTCAAAAATATACGCGGGCCTTGTCAGCGCTAGATCGAGAACTTGAAGAATTCATAGGAGGCTTCCCTAACCAGACGGCAGTAGGTCTTCATGGTGATCATGGCGAACAACTTTCCGGTGTTGACCAAAGGCATCATGACATGCTCGTAAATATCAGAGACATTGCACGGTACAGGTTGCAACTGGACTTACGACCATTAGAGCGTGTGATTAATCGTTTTGTAGATTACTTCATCGATATTCCCTTTAGAGACCAGTATATCGAGGAAACACACGGACACACTGTTTATGATTCGGAGATAAACGTCCCATTTATCCTACGAACTCCTGGTGAATCAGGCGATGTCTACTCTGAACAATGTAGGCAAATCGATATATACCCAACGTTGTTAGAATTAGCCAATATTGGGTATTCGGAAGACCTAGATGGCAAAACCCTTCTTAATGAGGATGGCATCGTATCAAGGAAGGCATATATTCGGGCTTGTGGTCCGCCACATGAACTTGGCCAAAGTGTCATGAGGTCTGTGAGACAGAATGGATATAAATACATTGAGTATCCAGAACGTGATTGGTCTCCTGATCTCTATGATCTTTCTGAGGATCCGAATGAGTTGAATCCTATATCCGATGATGAAATACAAGCAAAATTAGAGCGAGAAATGCCTACTCAAGAATTACGAGAGACTGATGAACTCGAGATCGATGGTTTGCTTAAGGACTTAGGATATCTATAGGTCAATCTATAATGGTCCGTGGATAATCCCATTCTATAGTCACCGTTAGAACTTTCTTCCCGTAGATTGTTGGAGTATGCAATGGACCATCTTGACGAGATCTCCGTCGAAGAACTCCAAGACGCCCTCGACAACGTCGAGGGAAACAAGCCGACACAACGGTTGTTAGCCGCGATCGCGTACAAGAACGGCGTGACGCAGACCGAACTTGCCGAGTGGCACGACACCGGGCGAAGAACGATCTACAGCTGGCTGATGCGACTTGATACAGACGAACCGCTTGAGCAAGCCGTCTCTGATGCTCATCGATCCGGGAGAAAACGAAAGATCTCAGAACCACAGCAAGAAGAATTCGAGCAAACCGTTCACGAACCTCCCGAGGAAGTCGGGATCGACGCGCCGGCGTGGACGCCGGCGCTCGTTCAGGAGTTTCTCGAAGACATCTACGGCGTCGAGTACTCCTATCCGAGTTGTCGGCGGTTGC